>PPYF01114348.1_pt1 | contig 24297 bp, 38 predicted proteins | sample 1559871 | NCBI WGS metagenome assembly PPYF01 (sample SAMN08240021, study PRJNA423297) | Human gut metagenome, whole genome shotgun sequencing project. | reverse complement strand
GGGTCAGAGTAACATCACTGACCTGTTCCGGAATATTAGAAGGTGTAACGCTTGCGATTGCACCAGTAGCATCCATCTGGTATTTGCCCTGTGAGTTGTAAGCAAAGCCCCTTGCGTAATAGGTGCGCTCAAACTGCAAGCCCTCGCTCTGGGTGACTGTGGTTGAGCTGCCTTTGTACACCTGTGTGCCATCGGTCGGACCGTTCGGAGAGCTGCCCTCTTTTACCACCAGCACCATACCCGCAAAGTTTTCATCGACCGGATTTGTCCATGTCCATGTAATTTTCGGTGTTTCTCCTTCCACCGCTACGCCTTTGAGGTTGGAAATCTGTGCCGGAAGTGGTTTCGGTACCCCACCGCCGCCGCCAGCCCAGCATCTTCGAGCGGATTTGTCAAAGTTGAGGGTTACGACTTCCCCAGCCTTCCACGCTTCACTGTCCGCTGGGTCGCTGCCCTGATAGAGCGTGTATGCTACGCCGTCAACAGTGATCGTGTCATCCTCGGCAAATGTCCGCGGCATTTTGACGGTCAGTGAGAATAAATCTGTTGCGATTTTCAGCACTGGTGTAATTGCAAAATCAGTGCCTTCTGCTTTCACTGTACCGGTGTTGGAAAATCCGTTCCAGTTTTCTGCAGCTTCATCCAGAATAACAAAGTTACTGGTAACCTCACTGATTCTTGCCCTGTCCTTTGGACCCGCTACTTTTAATTCAAGCAGTTTGGTTGTATCCAATTATTCTACCCCCTGTTCTATTCTTTCCCAGGTTGTTACTTCAAGATCTTCCCAGGTCTCATATTTTTCTTCTACCTCTTCCCATGTCTTGTATAAGAATTTGACAACTACCTTGAGGTTTGCGGGAATCATTTCATACAGCATCCGGATCAGCGGCGAAACGTCCGCCACTTCGATTGTGTTTTTGTAGGTAATCAGGATGGTATAGGGTTCCAGTTCCATATAAAAATCTTCCCAGTTAAAAAAAGACACCGCGTCCCAGGTATCGAAATCTTCCTCGATTTCCTCCCAGGTTCGGATGTCTTCATTCCACCAGAGGTGAATGTCAACTGGTACGCCTAAATAGGTCTCTACGACCTGCCGCACAACTTCAAGGTTAATTGGCATACGGGAAAGCAAACGCGCCAGAACAGCCGCCCTGCGCTGCTCCAGCGTACTTCCTGCTGGCGGCTTGATTTTGAGAATCTTTTCCCAGCGGCTGATTCCGATTTCGGTTGCCGTGACAACAAACTGGTCCTTCATGGCAATGTCGAGCAATTCATAAATCCGTTCAAATTCCGGATTTTCTACGCTGGTGATATATCCCATTTCTCTTTGTTTTCTCACCAAAGGCGGCTGGTAATTTTGGATATTAACCTCCCGCATCTGCAATCACTCCCAACTGTGGAATCTGGCTTGATTCAAGCTGCAGGTTTGCGTCCTGTGAGTTGATCCTTGTGTTTGCAATATCCAGCACACCTTCCAGATCAAGGATTCTTCTCTCAATCTGGGATATCCTCACAACAATCATGTCGGTATCTTCCCATTCTTTGGTGAGTTCCAGCAGATACGCTTTGACGCTTTCCTCTGCATCTGGCTTCACCTTTTCCCAGTTGTAACCGTCCTGATAGGTCAGATCAAAGATCACATCAATTTCCAGTTTCTTTGCTGCCATAACAGTGGCATAATGTCCGATTGGTGCAATCTTCATGCCCCATCCGTGATATCCGGGCGGGTCAACTGCTTCCTGGATCTCTTCAATCATTTCTTCTGACGGGATGTCATATTCTCCATCCAGAAGCTCAAGTTTTACCGTTCCTGGGCCGTTCCAGATCGGATATACCTTAACCGCTCCCACACCCGGAATTGCCTTTACTTTTTCTTTGTAGTAGGCAATGTTTCCTGCATATGACTGATAGTTAAAGGAATCCAGCACCCTTTCCCGGTATGATTCGGTGTCTTCTGCATCCTCACCCGGTACAATGATCTCTTCCAACACTGCTTTGGTCAGCCCTTGGATGTATTCAATCGGGATCATGTCCCCCAGATGCCGGTTTCCTTCGGTGCCTGCGGTTTCACACTGTACTTTGTATGTGTACTGGCTCATACGCTCAATCACAACAAAGTTCACCATGTCCACCGAAAACCGGCTTCCAATTGGAATTTCCATGTTAAACACTGCCCTGCCAATGGCATAGGTTGCGGGATATGGTGAGACTTTTCGTTCCTCGCCATGCCGGATCAGGAACGGTCTGGAAGCGGTGTCTATAAATCCCTCTTGATAGATTCCGTCCATCTCAATCAGAACGTTTTTAATTTCAAGTGCAGCAGCAGAAACAGCGTTCCAGTTAACGGAACCTTCGCTTTTGTCGGTTCCTTCCGGCATACTTTCCAGCATCCGGTTGCGTATCATTTCTACTGTGATATTTTCAAACATTTTCCACGATCACCCCGCTTTCTGTCAGCATCAGCCCAACCGGAAAATTTCCCAGTTCACTTTGCACATTGAAAGTTGTGTGCAATACAGGACCTTCATGGGTAAAAGAAAAGCCGTCCACTTTCGTGATACGGCTGTCTTTGAGTAGGGCTTCAATGATTCTTCTCTTTAGCTCTGGCATAACATACGGCATAGGCTGTCCATACAGATCATAGGTCTGCAATCCATATTCCCAGGAATATATGGGATATTGATACCTTTCTATTCCCAATCGGTGATATACTGCCTGTTTTACCGCCTCAAGCCCGTCTGTCATGCCCGATATGATGTTACTGTTTAAATCAAGGCGATAGGTCAAACTGGGTTCCTGGACAATCTCAATTGGCTCTCTCAGAAGCCCTTGTGTTTTTGGTATCAAATCCATTCCCCCTCTGTTTCCGGGTCTTCAATGCGGTCCAGGACAATATAACGGCTGCCGCCGTTCTGACGGAGCATCATTACATTTTCACCAACCTTCAGGCCATTATAAATTTTGATTTTCTTCCTGCCTTTATAGGCGTGTTTGTGGTGAGAATCAAAACTATTTTCAGCCACATTTGGATGATCGTGCATAGTTTGCAAAAAATCATCGTTTACAGTATAGTGACTAACCTCAATATCCACTTCATAATCTTTGACCGCATGAGTGAGAATCAAAGCATCTTCTTTGATGGTCTGCTTTTGATTTACTTTGATCTGCAGCGGCTTCACACTGAGGACCTGTCCAAAAAGAACAATGACTGGCTTTTGGGAATTCTGTGCATCCACTGACATCTGTTTCATTGCTTCTAAAACTTCAACCGCTCCCATTAGATGAACTCTCCTCCAATCAGTCTCAGGTCTGCTGACCAGTGATCCGTTGTGATGTGGTGTGTTACCTTTTCCGCTACCATGTAGTTTTGAATTTTTATTTCTCCTAGGTTCAGGATCACCCCAACAGAATTTCCTGCCTGCAGTTTTCCTTTCATCACGCAGTCACTTACTTCTAAGCCTCTTGTCACTTTGTCATAATATTCAAGCAGTGCATCAGCTTTGACCTGTCCGCTGGTTGGATCATTCAGCTGCTCTGTATACTGCAGAACACCCCACCGATTGATGTTTTCACTGTCCTTTGCAATATATACTTCCCTTGTTCCGGTTTCCTCATTATCGTAGTATAACCGGATCTGGTTATAGGTCAGCTCATCAATGGAAGATGTGTATGTGTAGTTTTCGCCGGTTTCCTCATCAATCAGAATGTTGGTTTTCATGCTTTCGATGTTTTTTAGGGTGAGTTTCCCGAAATCATCATAAAGCACAAAAAGGGTTCCGGTATTCATCAACGTGAGGTCCATTGCATTCTGAATGATGTCATACAGTGATTCCTCTTCCTCATACTGGGTCATGGAATATCCACCGCTTTCCAATGATCCAACATTGAGCCTATAATCCTCTGCAATCATTCGTACCACATCATCTACCTGCTTGTTTTCATATTGGTAGGTGTCATTATTTTTAATCAGATACTTAATCTGGTCATAACAAGTGACTTTGATTTGGTGTGATTTGTTTCTGCTTCGGTTAAAAACGAATCCATAAAAAAGAGGGATGCCGTTCACCTGTAGTGAAACGGCACTTCCCTCTGCAAATTCAATTCCCTGGTCCTGTATTACTGTAAAAGTAAGCTTCCCTGGGGTGTTTTTTCGGTTTGTTTCCCATGTGATATCATCCTTGACAGCTGGCTGAATCACAGTGTTTCCTGATTCAATCAGCAGGACAATATCGTTTTTGTATTCGCTCAAAATACGATCACCTGCCCTGCTGATATGATGCTCGGATTGCTGATTCCGTTTTTCTTTGCAACCTCAAGATATTTTTCACCGTTTCCAAGCTGTGTTTGACAGATATTATACAGCGTGTCACCTTCCCGCACAGTGTAGCTTTTAGCAGGCTGTTTCCCTCCTGCAGATACGCCTGCAGAAACCAAGCTTCCTGTTGTGCTTCCCTGCTTTATTTTAACTGTTTTTGCTCCCCAGTCTCGATACTGCAGAAAATTTGCAGTAACGGTTGTATCCATGCCCTCTTTTGCATCGTCCACAATGTTGTAATCTTCCAGTGACACATTGAGGCTTGTATCATGCAGCAGCTGTCCTCCTGGTGTCACTCGTGACACAATGAACGGGAATACTGCTTTTTCAACTTTTAAACTTTCCAGATGTGCAAGCATGGTTGCTATATCAACGGAATTGTTGGAAAAAGTATAGGGCATAGCTGGTAACAAAATCGGCACGCTGAAAGAAGTCAATCCTGGTTGTTTCAGAATGTTTACTTCTCCCTCGTTTATCAGATTCACCGTTTCATTTTGATTGTTGATGGTTGCTGTAATCTTGGAAGGAGTGACAGGAAGCTCCATCCCAGCAATATAAACATGATACATCCTGTCCCCTCCTTATTTATGCACACCTCTTGCAAGCATCTGCGACTGCTCATACAGCACATCAAAAACATGATTTGCAACGCCGTCAAGGTCAACTTCGGAATTAACATTGTTGTGATTTGTCATCTGAACAGATACATCTGCAAAGGTAAATCGGTTGATTGCCTTTTGCTCTGCAATGTCTCTCATGTATTTGAGATCCTCTTTTGTAATTTCCATTGCATCAGCCATCTTTCCGGTATTTCCGGCAACTGCTGCAAGGTCGCTGCCCATGCTTTGCAGAGGGCTTCCCACGCCATCAAATCCAAACATATCTCCGGCAACTGCTGCAAGATCGCTGCCCATGCTTTGCAGAGGGCTTCCCACGCCATCAAATCCAAACATATCTCCGACTTTGCTTTCAATTCCTGCTCCAAAATTGTAGCCCGCATTCCATGCATCACCATATTGAATTCTGTTAAATTGAGGTGCTGTATGTTCTATTGTGACAGCGTTTTCCTTTTTTCCATACGCAGTGACTTCACGTCTCAGGTCTTCTAATCCTGCTGTCCAGTCTGTTCCAAAAATTGCATCAATAATGGTCGTGACTACTTTTCCAAGATTTAAAAACCATCCGATAATTTGTAAAACTATATTTGCCACCGCATCTCCGAATGAATTAAATCCGCCTATGCAAACATTTATAATCCACTCAATAATCCCAGCAAATGGTGTAACAAATATAGACCAGAACAGTTGTATTAAATCGTTGAGTATTCCGATAAACAAATTGATGACAAATGCTCCTGCTGCTGCCAAAGCTCCACTAATCATTCCAGTAGCAGACAATGCTGCACCTGTGAATTTATTTATTGCCGCAATTACTGCAAAGAATGCCGCCACAAGCAGCATCACGCCCATAATAATAAGCGTTACAGGATTGGCTGCCATAACCGCATTTAGAATTGCTTGTGCTGCTGCCCATGCTTTGGTTGCTACTGTCACGCCGTTGACTGCAATTTGATATGTCAAGAATGCTCCAACAACACCTAAAACCAATGGTCCTATGATTTCAATATTATTGGCTGTCCATGAAATCAAATCAAGGACAGGCTGCAGGGCAATCAGTGCAATGTTTTGCATCTGTGTCCAAACCTGTCCCCATGTCATTGGCATACTTTCAAACTGTTGATTGACGCTTTCTGTTGCGCTCAGCATGGCATTTTTTACAATTTCTGCTGTGATCTGTCCTTCAGATGCCATTCCCCTGATTTTTCCAATCGGCACATTCAGATAATCTGCAATCGACTGAATGATATTCGGTGCCTGCTCAAATACAGCGTTCAGTTCCTCACCACGCAGGACACCGGATGCCATTGCTTGCGTCAGCTGCAGAGTTGCTGCGGCTGCTCCCGCCTGATTTGCTCCAGCAATAACAAACTGTTTGTTGAGCGTTTCTGTAAACTGGATCAGTTCATCATTGGTTTTGAACGCATCTCCAGCCATCAATCCCATCTGTGAAATTGCCTGTGCAGTGTCAAGATAGGCTGCTCTGGAACGCTGTGCGCTCTGCATGATCTTTTCTTCCAGAGTCTCTACACTGCCGCCATCATCTACAATCATTGTAAGCCTTGCAGTCGTGCTGGTCATTCTGTCAGATACTCCAACCAACGCTTTCACACCCTGTATTCCGGCATAAGCTCCTACCATATTTTTCAGGGTATTCATAAAACTGTTTGCCTGTCTGTTTCCTGCGTTCAGACTGTTGTTCATTTTATTCTGCTCGTTAGTTGCTTTTCTGATAGAATCGTCCCAGGATTCCATTGCAAGGCTGGCTTTTATGGCTTCCTGCCTTGCCTGCTCGATCCTGCTTGCATCAATCGCCTGGTTTCCTGCGGCCTGCATGGATTGAAAAGTATCCAGCACAATGTTCAAGGCATTATTGATGCTTTTGAGAGGTCCGGAAACGCCGTCATAAAGCTGGATTGCAGTCTGTATTGTTGCCATTTCTTCCCCCTCCTATCTGCTTTTACGTTGACGCTCTATTTCTTTTTGCTGTTCTCTTTCCTTTTCTGCCCTGACAAGAATGGAAGCTGCAATAAAAGCTTTTTCTTTTCGTGACATTTTTAAATATTTGGACGGAAGGATGTGAAGCTCCTGCAGACAATAATGTGCTACATTCGCATCCGGGTCCCCGTCCAATATTAGTTTTTTGCTTTTTGAATTTCAGTGTTCATCGAAGGTTCATATCCACACAGTTTTTGTACTATCTTGGTCAGTTCTGTTTTTTCTCCTGGAAGGAGCATTGTTCCCAGCAGGTCTACTGGTGTTTTCACTTTGTAGTTATCCTGCAGTTCTGCATCATACAGATCCGGATATTTTACACAGGCTGCTGTCAGCTTTGCAATATACTCAATGCCGTCCATCTGCATGGTATACTGATCTTTTTTGCCAGGAATCATAACAGATTTCGTGCATTCCGCCTTGATTTCATCATCCTCTTTGGCGTTGATTGCCTGGATCTCCCATTCTAGTGGATTTCCTTTTTCATCTACAAAGCGGTCAGACAACACCACTTTGATATTTTCCGGACGTTTTACCTTTTCTTTAAAAAATGCGTTAAAGCTCATGTTTTGTCTCTCCTTTACATTCCTTCCAGTTCGTCAAACATTTCCGGCATATCCCAATCATCAAAGGTGCCAGAAATATCTTCGGTCAAAATCTCATCACTGGTCATAAATTTAGAAAGGATGCTGCTGTCAACATAACATCCGGTGTGCGTGATTGTCTGCCGTCCGGCTCTGGAAGATGGGTCTTCGTTTGCACATTGAATTTCCATTGGCTCAATGATTCCGGTTTTTTTATATTTTAGCAGCCATTTTCTAATAGCTGACTGGTTATAATGGACTTTTGCTGTCCATGTTCCAGATGCACCTGTTGGCTTTTTACCTTTTGTGATTCTTCCAAGGATTGGAACATCTGCCAGATTAATTTCCCATTTAGATTCAAACTCGGTTGCCTGCATCAAGTTATATCGTCTGCCATCAAGGGTAACATAAAATTCCGCAAGAGAACCGCTGACAGAATCCCTTGCTTCCATGATGTTTGCCATCTATATTCCTCCTTTCCTAAGATACAATTACTGTCATGTAAAGCTGGCTCATTGCGTTAACTGGTGTAATACTGTCAGTTACCACAATCGCTGTTTTGCTTTCACCCTTCTCTACTTTGACATTTTCAGAATCAAAGTTTTCAATTGCTCTCATCTTCTGAAGAATGGTATGATGGTTTACCACATCACTCCAAAAGCTGACACGTCCTGCAGCATCATTTGGAATTTCTCCAATGTATTTGCTGTTAAACAGTGCTGCAATATCATTGCCGATCTGATCCAGTACGCGGATAACCTGATTTCTTGCAAAATCTTTGCCTTTTTTCTCGGTGAATGTAGTCAATGTGTTGATATCATCAAGTACTCTCACATCACTATCTACTCTATGAAATACAAATTTACCGCTTCCCAAAGCCTCTTCCAGCTGTGACTGAGTAAGGTTTACGTCAATGGTAAATTCTCCATCATACATTTTGTTTGTGAGTGATTTATTGATCTCACATCCTGCCTGTGCGCCGGTTGTCCAGTATACTGCAGAGGATGCAGGCCATGAGCTGTCTTTGGTGTCGTTTTCTACCGAAACAACGCCTTCATCGTCGCTGTCAGCCTTTTTATGCAATACAACAATGAACTTGGCTCCGACCTGATCCCTCATTCGTTTCGCATAAGCTGCAAACAGCTTTTTCACTTCATCAGTTGTCGATAAACAGCCCAAAGCGTTAAATTTATAGCTTTCCAGCGCATCCAGAGCATTTTGATACTCTGCGCCTGTTACTGGTTCGCCGTTGGTTCCACTCGCAAGCGGTGTAGAAGCTGTTGCTTCCAGAGTCAATTCTTGTTTCCAGGTGACATATTCATTGTCCATGAGTTCTTCTTTTGTTCTTACCAGCTGTTCATCTACGATCTGAAATCCCATCAAAGTCTGAACCAGATAACTGCTTTCATCATCCACATCATCTTTGATTACGATTTTAAGATCATTTCCCTTTGTTCCGCTGTATTTTGCATCTGCAAATGTACAGGTTGCTTTTGCTCCTTTGTTCAGGCGATAAAATAACGCTTTCTGGCAATGTTTGAACAGGTCTCTGATTCCTTTCATACGATCATCGTCGACTGGATATCCAAAGAGCTTCAAAGAATTTCTCTGGAACTCTTCTGCAGTAACCTCAAATACTTTTTCCTCTTCGCCCCAATCAAGCTCTACTGGAAGAGCAGCAACGCCACGCTCTCCAATGGTATAAGCTCGTGCCGCCGAAACAAAGTTGATATAGGAACCGGGAAGGATTTTATTTTGTGTGGTAAAAATACCTCCGCCTAATGCCATTTATTAAGCCCTTCCTTTCATGAATTTTTCGATCTTGCTGTCGACTTCCTGGATGGTGTATTTTTTATCATCTTCCAGAATAGCGTTGAGCAAATCGCGCCTGTGCTGATATTTTTTGGACTTTACCAGATCTTCTTTTGAAAATCTTGCTTGATTGTCCGCCATGTTATCCCTCCGTTGTTATGTTCTGTGTTATTTCCTGCATAAGGTCTTTTTGGATCATTCGGTTTCTTACAACGTTGTAACTAACAAAAAAGTGCAGGACACCATCTTCAATCTGCCATCGGATTTCTGTGCCATGGATTGGTTCTTCTGGGATAATCCATTCCAGACAGTCAAGCATCCTTTCGGCTACTTCCTGCATTTCTCTGTTGTCATCCCATCTTTTCGGGAAGTAATGTACATCAAACGGATTGCGCTGCAGAAAACGATTTTGCAAAAGTTGCTCTTTGGAAGGTTCCAAAACGGCAATAAAAAAGCAGGGTTCTTTCACTCCCTGCAAAACATTGTTTTGATATATCTCATACTCATCCCCAAACTCTTGATTCAGGGCCTTTGAAATACCATCCACGATTTTATTTATCACCGCTCATCACCTCCCTCAAAAACTTTTCAAATCTTTTCTGAATCAATCCAGGAGCCATGCTTTTAACTTCCTGCTCGGTAAAGGTCATCATAAACTTTCCGGGAGACCATGCTTTTTTCAGTTTTTTTCCGATCTGTGGAACATATCTGCCCGGTGTCTGCCGGTGTCCAAACTCCACATAGCTTGCATACTCAACCGGATTGATGATCTCTACTTCATATCCATTTGGTTTTCTGGTAATGGCTCCGACAGTCCATCCTTTTCTCAGTGTGCCGCCTCTATATCCTCTCCAGTATTTGTCAAGAATTGCGCCTTCCTTAGTTAGGAATTTATACCGTTTGCCTTTTATTATTTTTTTGTACGTTTTTCCCTTTTTTGTTATTTCTATTTCTCGGTTTTCTTGAAATTCCTGAAATAACGGTAATTTTTCATTGTCTTTACCTTTAAAGACAGGTTTTTTACCGACCGGTGTCCTTTTTTTGACCTTTGCAAGAAAAATTCGGGCAAGTTCTTTTGATATTTCAATGCAAAGAGCGTCAAAATCTGCATTGGCTGCCTGATTGATCTTCATCTGCAGCCGTTTCAGTTCTTCAAAGTCTGTACTTCCCCATTTAGGCATCACGCCCACCTCTTCCAGAGTTCCAAATTGATTTCCTGATGGCAGGTAAACCAACCAGGTTCTCCCGATCTGGCGAATGTGAATGTTTTTCCTTGTCGGGTGACAATGATTTTGGAACCTGCTGGGACTTCTTTTTCATTGGTCAAAAACAGTTTTGCTGCTTGACCCAAGGAAGGGACGTTCCCCTCCCCTGTGGTCGAAAGCGATTCAAAAGAAAGTTTGCATGGTTCATCTTCAAAAAGAGTTTTTTCCACAAATTCTGTCAATTTGTTTTCCGGATTTTTCTCTTTGGATTGAATAATCACTGTGCATCGGTCTGTCCAGAGTTTCTGCAAGGCTCTTTTCTGTCTGGATTTCTGCCATGCCATCACCACACCAGCTTTCTGTATCTGTTGAATTGATCTTCTCCATATGCAGAAAGATAATTGATAAGATATTCGGCTGTCATTGATTCTTCAGCAAAAGTGATGTTAGTATCACCTTCCTGAATTGATTTCTCAGCCTGTTCAATCTGGAATCCGCTATCTTCTAACTGCCCGGATGATTTTTTCAGCATGAGATACTGTCCAGCAATACGATATATCTCGATTGTCTGTAATCCCTCTGGAATCGTTTCCTGATTGATTTTATTTTTGATGGTATCTTCTACAAGATTTATTACAAAATCAAGCAGTGGGTCGCTGGCGGCTTCTGTGATACCAAAGCAAGAAAGCAGTTCAATTACCTTTTCTTTCATTCGATCACCTACGTTGGAGAAACGATTCCAGCCGCTCTCAAAGATGAAAGAAGGCCGTTGTATTCTTCTTTGGTTACGGTTTCCCCAGATGCATCAGCAACAGCGGCAGCCATCTTAACAGCTCCAATCGCTTCTGTTGTTGCTGGAGTCAAAACAGCATCTTTTCCTGCTGGTCCCTGAGGTCCTGTATCGCCCTTCTCGCCCTGAGGACCTGCAGGACCTGCAGGTCCCACAGTTCCATTTGTTGCGGCTTCAATTCCCTCTTCCATATGGTTCATTCTTTCAGCGGAAATCACAGTCTCATCGTTTACCCAGGTTTGTTTTTCGTAAGCCATTCAGATTCCCTCTTTCGCTGTATTAGTCTACTACTGCCTTTCCTGTTACCGCTTTTCCTGTCATTGCTGCTGCAGCGGCGGCTGTTGTTGCGAGTCCTGTGATTACACCATGCAAGAATGCAGGACCATGATCCAGACCAATCTGGCCATAAATCTGTTTTCTATCGGATGCACCAGTTTTTGCAAGGTCTTCCACAAACAGAACGCCCTTTCCTGGAACTTCCTGGAATACTGGAGCAACATGAGCCATATCAGCAACAAGGATTGTATCTTCTGGCATAAATCTATCCCAAACAATTCCCATTTTGCAAAAATCGGTTTCAAGTTCTGTAACGTTCATACCACCAACATTACGAGCTGCGCCAACGTTGTACCCCAGCTGTTTTTCATACAGAGAAGTAATCAGCTGTTTCTGGAAAGCACCGCAGAAGAGAACCATATTGTTAAAATATGCACCATTGTTTGCCATTTCAAGAAACAGTTCTTTCATCATATCTACAGTCAACAGTTTTGATCCACCCTCGATATGGGAAGCTGTTTTTGCAAGCTCAATCATACCTCTGGTTTTGTTTGCCTGACTGCCATCAGTTGTTTTATTGTATGTTCCCTGCAGGAAAGAAAACTCAACATCTCTAGCAATTTTAATCAACTTCTGATTGATCTGCCAATCCTCTTCGCTTGCTGGATTTGCCTGCTGTCCTGCAGTATTTAATCCACTCATTCTTCCAGAGTTTGACATTTTAGCATAAGTCAAATCAATAACTTCCTGATGAATCTGTACAACGTTGCTTTCCTGCTTTCTATCAACGTGTGAAGCTGCTGGTGCTGTAGCACTTGCCTGTTCTGAAATATTAGGCTGTGATGCATCTGGCATATCGAAAAGAATTGCCGTTGGAAATTCAAAGTTATCCGTCATCATTCCGCCTGTCAATCCGCCTGCCATTGTCAAAAATGGGGTCTGACTGGTATCTGCTGTAAAAAGTTCGCCTGCATAGTTTGGAAGGTTCCATGTGGTTCCAAGTCCTGATACTGCCATATTTTAAATTCCTCCTGTAATGTTAGTTTAAAATGATTCCTTCTTTTGCTGCTTCTCTTTTGATTTGAATTACAGAAACATTTTTTCCAGCCTTTCTTGCTTCATCCAATCTGGATTGATAACTGGATTCTTTTGCTCCTACTGTGCTGGTGCTTCCTGCGGCTGGTTTTGCCCCCGCTACTTGTACGCTTTCGGATTTCTGGTCAAACAGAAACGCTGTGCTTTCGCCCTCGCAAAGATTTTTGATTGCATCTCCCAGACCGTTTACTGTTTTTCCGTCCTCTTCCAGTTTTGCATCCTTTAAGAAATCCGCCAGAAGTGCTTTAGCTGCAGTAATGTTTTTTGCTCTTGCATCTGTCAAGGCTTTTTCTACTGCATGGTCGAGCTTCATTTTTGAAATCTGCTCAGAAAAGCTTTTTGCCTGATCTGCATTCTCTTTCTGAAGCGCTGAAATCTGCTGTCTTAAGGTTTCATTGTCACCGCTGGATTTTTTGAGATCTTCCAACTGACTGTCTCTCTGGGTAACCTGTTCTCTCAGGCTTTTGATTTCTGCTTTTGCACCATTGAAGTCATTCTTTGGCACAAAGCTTTTTCCCACCTCCTCAGATATTTTCTGATCGATTTCCTCAGTATAAGCATCACCAAGGATTGATTTTAAAAACTCAAGCATTTCTTTTTCCTCCTGCTTTCCTTTTATTCTGGCCAGTCCCAGTATTGCAAGCCGCTGTTTGTTTTCCGCCGCGGTGCGGTAATGTATAAAAAAACCACCCTTTTCAGGATGGTTTAATTAACGTTGTTTTACTGTTAAATTGAGCAGAAGATCCGCTACAGGTTCCTTTACTGGCAATGACTGCAATTCTTGTAATCCTTTGCGTTTTCCAACGCCCGTGATTGCATGCATTTCTCCTTCGAGCTGCGTTGGATGATCCTCATTGCAGATGAGCGTCATATCATCTAAATCAAATATGTCTGCGGCTATTTTTATTCCGCAATGATTGCACTGTATCCCTGAATGCATTCCATCTGCAGCTCTTATATTATCAACCCGCTTTACGCCGTCCATAATTTCCCCACACCAAGGGCAGGTTACTTCTGATAATGGAACCTTTTTCATCTTTATCCCTCTTTCACATTCTGCTGTTTCCATTGCTGATATGTTGTATTTGCTGGCACATAGTATGTTTTGCCCTCATGGTTTCTCGCTGCTCTTTCCCCATAATCATCATCAATATGTGGAATTGTTGTTCCTCTGCATCTTGGATGAAATGGCGGTGCTGTTATACCTGGCTGATACTGACTCAATGGAAATACTTTCCCATCCAGCGGGCCGCATATCTCACAGGTGTGGCTATCCAGCGTTTCCAAGAGTTCATATTTCTCTACATCCAACTCTTTGTATACGTCCCACTGTGCCCGTTCTGAGAAGTATGAGCTTTCTGTATACACTAAAAGGCTTGCGCGTTGTTCTGATACGTCCAGCCTTTTTGCAAGCCTCTGTGCTACCTTTTGCGGGTTTTCCCCTCTGATGATTCCTTGAATCATATTTGTTTGCAGCTCATTTAATAAAAGCTGCTTGTTTTTCCATATTCGATCTGAAAAGTTTTGTCCATCTGCTGCCCATGGCTTTGACAGAAGCGTTTTCAGCTGCCTTTCATCGAATTTTTGGAATGTCCAGCCGATGCCGGTTCCTTTTTGGATTTCAAACGCAGACCTGTAATAGCGATCGGTATAGATGCTCTGTAAAAACTTGTCTAGTTCGTCTGTCTGATTTCCAAAAAGGATTTCGGCCTGCTGCTGAAGTTGTATTTGAAGTGCTTCCAAGCGGCTGATATGTACCCGCGCAGAAGCATTCTCCAGCTGTTTTACCCACTGACCGGAAATTTCGTTTTCTTTTCCTGCTTTGATATAGTCCTCAACGGTCCATCTTAATTCTTCCAGTTCTCTGGAATTCAGCAGTTTTTTTGCTTCGGTCAACGTGATCTGATTGTTCTCTGCAAAGCGTTGATACCATACAAGGATATCAGCCTGTATTTTTCGGGAAGCCTTGCGAAACTCTCTTTCAACTGTTTCCATGTATTCAAAGGTTTGATTTTCGGTTTCTTTCTTCAAATCCAAAAATCTACTTGCCCAGTATTCAGCGTTCTTCAAGATCTTCCCCCTTTCTTATTTTTGCAGGTTTGCTTGTTCTTCTGGATTTCCTGAGTTATTTTGAGAAAAAGCATTGTTATATCCAAGCGCTTTTTCCATGTTGTCCTGTTCTTCTTTTTCGATTCTAGCCATTTCTGCTTTAGCATCGGTAACATAAGGATGCTTCTCAACAAGGGTTTCGCGGGACAGGATGTCTCTTGAATTGGAAATATTAGTGATAATTTCGCCTTCATTTACCATAATATCCCTGTTAAACACAAAGGTGACTTCCTCATCTGAGAAATCACCTTCACCTTTCATGGACAGATATTGATTGACAAACCAGACTAATTCTTGCATTGCTGCCTGGTACTCGGTTTCCATTCCGTTTGCGTCCAGATCCATGTCTGCGTACACTGACTGAATGTTCATCTGATTTGGATTGTTTCCCATGCGGTCATCTTTGGCATCAAATCCGCGGGTGTTTTCAATCAGCTTTGTTTTGAATGTTTTGAGAATAGCCTCAAAGTTTTCTGCGTTGATCTCTATTTCCAGAAGGGAAACCTTACCGTCTTTTCGAATTTTGATTGCACCGTATGTGGCCAGGTTTCTTCGGAATTCTCCCAAATCTTGCCCATCATATTCTGTCAATACTATGATGGATTTTCTTGGATCTTCCTCCATCCGGTTTGCCCATTCTGACAAAATGATATTGATACTGTCCTGCAGTGACTTTGCCCTTCGGATGAGCGGGATCTCCTTTGAATTGAATTTGAACGGCACAAGCGGAATTTTCAGCCAATTATATTCTGAATTTTCGCCCTGCCCGTTCATTACTCTGATATAAGATTCATGCGCCCCAGCTTCGATATCTTCTATCAGTCCGCCATCATCGTAAATATACCTCCAAACACCGTCAGTTTTGTATATTTCAACTTTGCTGATGATTTTTTTAGTAAAGCCTTCCCAGGTTTCTACTGGATATACTCTAACGGCACAATCCAGTATGGTGTGTTCTTCATCTGACCAGAATGGAAGGATCTGATATCCTGGTATTCCTTTGAATTCTGGCTCGCCTTGATCGTTATAATAAAAATAAATCCATCCGATTCCGCCGTTTACGCTGTCCTGGCTTACATTATGCAGTGTTCTTAAAAACTTTGCTCCAAATATTTTGGTCAGTTTTTTTGAATATACTTCATTTTTGCTCTTGATCGTAAACGGTTTACCTACCAGATAGTTTACTTTTTGGTCAACTGATTTCGCATATTGGTTGTCTACAATCTGGTTGTTTGGAAGGTTATCCACCTCTTCCAGCTTTCCATCTCTTCCAATTGCCATTCGCTTTCTATGCAGAATATCTTGCTGACCGATATAATATTTCTCGCCTGTTATCTGTTCTTCTCTTTCTCTGGATCTATGCCACAACTTGATCTGCTGCTCAAAAAACTGATTTTCAGTCATTCCGGTATATCCACCCAAAGAAATAATCTGATTTATTTTTCTTGTTTCCTCAAACGGCTCAATCACTGTATCACCTCTAATCAAAACTGAATGTTGGTCCTGTGAGAATATCCTCAAGCGCGTATCTCATAGCGTCCATCAAGTGGTTAAATTCATCCACCGGTTTGTTTAACTTCTTTCCTGATTTATCTTCATCCCAACGATAAAGACCAATTTCGGTGATAAAGTTCACGCATCTTGGATGGATGATGATGTGATAATCTTGAATGTACTGGATGCCATTGTTGATGCTGTCTCTTCCTTTTCGGCACTCTCTGATGTTATAAATTCCTTCATCGTGGATTTCATCAATGCTTTTGGGTTCTGCGCAGTCGGCTCTGATTCGCTCTTTTGCATATCCCATAGCCTTTATATTTTCTGCAATCCTGCGGTTGCTCAATCCCTTTTCATACATTTCATCAAAAACCCAGATCGTTCTAGTTGAGGTATCAACCAAACCACAAAAAAGTGCTGACGGGTCTGCAGTATATCCAAAGTCCAGTCCGAAAGCTGATTTGATTCCTGGAATTGCTCTGATTTCGTCCAGACTGAATGCTTTTTCTTCCCAATTTTCATAGACAAGCCCGTCTACAATTCCCCAATCACCTTCACCCGCTACCTTGAATCGGCGCGGATTGTTCTTTCGCATCTCTTCAAATACTCGAAGATCCGCTTCATCCAGCCACTCATTGCAGCGAAAGTTTGTGGTCATTGCCAGAATGTCTGGTGATTCCTTGTCAAAGAACCGGCTTTTTAACCAATGTTTTTCATTCCATGGGTTAAATGTGATCGTCCACTGTTTGAATAACCCTGTTTCCTTTGGGATTGCACCTCGGATGGATTCATCCAGCATATTAAAGTCATCCTCATTGAGTACCTCATAGGCCTCTTCCAACCATGCCCAACAAAGATATCCCGTTTTAACAGTAATAGAAGTAATTTTCAGAGGATCATCCAAACCTCTAAAATATATCTTCTGTCCTGTCGGTTTGTATGTCATTTCCAGCGGGCTTTCCTTGATTTCCCAGTATGCTGCAACTTCCAATCGATTTATTGCCCATTGAAGCTCTGTGAAGCAGCTGTCTTTAAGCGTTCTATATACTTTTCGTATCACAAGCGTGTTTGCCTGCGGATATTGCATCATTCTGGAAATAATGTTGAGTGCGGTTGTTTTTGACTTCTTGCTTGCACGGCTGCCTTTACATACCCTATAACGACCTTTGAAGTTCCAAAATGTTCCATATCCTTTCCCAACAACGTCAGGAAGGTATATTTTTTTTACATTTGAATCAATCTTCAAGATCTTCACCGCCGCTTATTACAACCGGAACAGGACCTTCAACAGAAACTTTATCGCTAAATAGTCTATAGCGTTTTCCTAAAAGCTCTGCCGCCTTGATTCTATCTGAAAGTGCAGGATCAAGTCCAAACTGATCTTTTATGTTTCCGCGCATGGTATCTGTAAAGAATTTGAGCACTTCATCTGCATCCGCTATCAGTGCTTTGTCCTGCTTTTCCATGCGTTTTGCTATATACTGAGAAATTACAGGTTTTTTCAAGTTTTCCTGTCCAATAGCATACGCTGATTTTTCGCTATATCCCGCCTTTTTTGCGGCCTCAGTCGCATTTCCACATTTAATATAATACTCAGCAAACTTTTTCTGCTTCGGTGTCAGCTTCATCCGCTTCCACCCCGCAGTAGTTCCGCCAGCTTCTGCACCACTTCCGAAAGGCGGTAGCTTTCCAGCAGCTTCTCATTCTTGACTTTATCCCCATGCTGCTTTGGTACCGTCAGCACATATTTTGTTATCATTCGCTTGCTTTGTTCTGAATAGGACTGAAACTGATTGATTTTTACCTTGACACCCTTGCAAAGAAGGGCAGTCTGCAATTTGTACATCAATCCTTTAAGGTTCATATGGTGTCCTTCTTTCTATTTTGAGCAGCAGAAAAGCCGATGCACTTGCACCGGCTTCCTGCTTTAGAGAGATTAAGATGAGGGTTTCAAATTGAAGTGTTCGAAGTATTCTTTGTTGTAATTCCATTATAATCATATCATAGGATTCAAATATCTTTCTATATCCTTTTTCTTTATGAGAGATAAAGCCTGTCCATGTAGTCTTCCTGTATAATGGTATTCATACTTCATTATTGCTGAAACTTCTTTCCAGTTTTTCCCGTTCATGTAATGAAGAGTCATTAATTGTCGCAGTTTATCATCTTTGATTGTTTCAAGCAGACTTTTCATTTTGTTCTGCATCATCACTGCTTCATGGATTTTCTCATTAAGCTTATCTGTCAGCTCTGCCACTTCAACCGCTGCCGTCTGTACTTTATCCTCTCCCCCACCATGTGGCATATCACTGTATGATGGGCTGATTCTGGTTGCAATATCCTGCCATCGTTGCAGTTCATCCGAAATCTGATCAATTTCAGTATGTAAGATTTGATATTGCTCTAAACATTGGATCTTCTCTTTATTGGTCAACGGTATCATCTCCTAATGCTTATTGTCAATCATCTTCCATTTCTTCCCTCATACGATCAATCCTTTCTTGATTAAGAGCAATAATTCTCAGCATTGCTTCATCGTTTATTGCGTCCGCACACCTTTTTAAGTCATCCACCGAACAATTAGAATACGCTTGCATCACATTTCCATTTTTAGCTACATACGCCACAACAATTCCTTGTGCCTCATCTTCATAAATATCATTTAATATTTTTGTGAAAAAGCTGGTTACGTTTGGCGGAAGCTTATCTGATAAAACTATTGCATTGATCTCTTGCATTTTATCATCCTCCTAAGCATTATCTATCCATGCATACTTCTTTGAAATTCTTTCAATCTCACTTTCCACCCAGTCTCTGATCGGGTCTATTGGAAAAATTAACTTGTCCAATTTCTCAATCCATGATTCCTTTTTTAAAGAATACTGGGTCATTTTCCCGTCAAGTAGATTCATTGTCACACATATTCCAGCACCACCGCCGCCGATATATCCATGTGCTCCTCCTGCTGTGCCTACACAAGTGCTTTTGTAAAGGCTTCCTGTTGCAACAGGTGTATAACTTGGAAAATTCATGTGAGGAATCTGGCTCTGTATGCACTGCTCCATTTGCATCATCTGCAATCTGGTATTCATGTTCATTTGTGCTACTTGTTCGTTTATTGCGGATTGAGGTGACTGGCAGATACACTGCTGTGGAGAATAGATTGTGTATGGATAAAAGAATTGATTTGGATAATACACAATCATTCCCCCTTAAATTTCAAAGTCATGGCATCCTGCATAAAACCATTTTATTGAAAGTTTGTCATCTTCTGCTTCTGATTCCAGGACTTCTTTTATTCTTTTTATGCCTTGCTGATATTCTTCTTCCTTTCCAAACATCATCCTTGCCGTAGGGCTTGACATGCATGACATAAAAAGCCTGACCATTTCTTTATCTTGTTTGGCTCCCATCATTGTGCTTGCCATCGTCAATCGTAAAATCCATTCTGCGGTTTCTTCCAGCGTAGCATTTTTAAGTACATCAATTTTTTTCATAATTGTCCCTCCGATCTTTTATTTTCCCTGTCAGTATCATATGTTCCCGAATCAGCTTATCTATAACGTGCCCAGGCTCTTTATATCCAGCCATCTTTGCCAGCGTCTGCAGATGATAGGCTGTCTGAGCCGTAACTAGCACTGACATTCTTCTCATGTTTTTCTTTGACATTTCACCACACCCTGTCCCGCTACTGGAATTTTGTGCTAATTACTAGCACAACTCTTTCACGTTATTCCTCCAAAAGTCCTGAATTTTGTTTTTCTTCCTCATCTTCGGGATAAATTGGTTCAATGCTACACCTGCACATAAAGATTTTGTCTTGTGATCCGCCTTTCTCTGCTACACAGTTCATTCCTGCCCAAGTGGCTTTTTGAATATCATCTGGTATTTGTTTCTGGCAGATTTCTGGTAAAGCAATCCATCCTTTCCCGTCAAAACTTGGTGGTGATTCAAGCATACGATTGAAGTCTTCTCTGAATGTTTTATACTCTTTTAGTTTTTGTTCCTGCTCTTCTTTGAGAACTATTTCCATCATCCCAGGAATTCCCATGTTTGGTGGCAGTGGATGTTCTGTAAAATATTCTGCTAATTCCTCAAGAATATGGTTGTATGGCCTCCAGTCATTTTTACACTGTTCTTTCGTATATGAACTATGGCACTGCCCCGATTCATTTTCTCTTGGTTTCAGTGCCTTTGCTCCTAAAGGACGCTCTTCCCATGATAAACTGCAGCCTGTTTCAGTGAGGTTTACACAAATCCCTCCCCAGCTTGGCTGTAATACTGGTTCGCCTATATGCCTTGCTCTGAGGAAATATTCATACTCATACTCATCTGCATCATACCCATCCCACCAGTCAATTGATATTTTGCCTTTTTCGATTTCTGCCTTTAGTCCCTCAAAAGTCAGATCCTTGAAATCAGATGGCGCATAATGACAAGCCATATGCTTACAGCAGTTTCCTTTGCAGATCTTACACTGTTCTGTTGCTTTGTATGTTTCTATCATCCTTATCACCTCTCAAAAAAATGTATTATAAACGATGCTGCTATCACCCACATTATTATGCCTACGCTCTTTTCTCCTTCTGAGATTGCTTTAAACCCGCCCCATACAAAACATGCTATCCCCAATAATTCTGCTCCAATCATCAGCATATCAAACAAAAACCTTAAAATTTTCATGGCTGCTATTTCCTCCTATATTCCGATCGGTGACACTGGGTAATATGGATACATTACCCAGGTTTTGCCGTGTTTGAGTATTTCCATAGCTAGTCCTCCTTATTTGCGTTACAAATTTTGATAATCTTCAAACTTTTTGCACGACTTAAAAATTATTTTGTTGTTACACCATCTTTGCAAATGCCTTATTGTTTTCGGGGCATTTGGCTTATTATATATCATTACATAGGGGTCAAACCCCAAATCTCGCAATGAATAAATTCTGTACAAATCCTGTTCAAGAGTGCTGTCAAAATTTGTCAGAATATAAACCATTCCCTTGTTCGATTTTCTTCTAAAATTTTTAGAAAAATCTTTGAATAATGGTAAAAGATTTTCTGTTGGGTTATCCCAAGCAAAATGTAACGTGCGCAACCTCATTTTGTTTATCATTTCAATATCCTGATCGGTCAAAAGCCTTATATCTAATCCCTGAGTGAAGTCTATAACAGCTCTTGTGTCGATGTATTGCTGGAAAAGTTCTTGTTTTTCCTTGCAGGCAGTTATGTTTGGGTCTAATACTCTTATCTCTTTTTGACCGTTCCAAAAATCACTAACATTGGCAACTTTTTTTGACAACCTCCCTTCTTTTGCAGCGACGTGGCAAAATCCACATCCTCTAGGGCATCCTCTACTAGTCATGCTTACAGCAAAATCAAACTGCGGATAAATTGAATAATCTGGTTGACACGATTCTATTTCATCTGGAAGATTCCAGTGCTTACTTGAATCGAAAATTTCTTTCCCATCAACGGTTTTGATTGCATATCCAGTTCCACCTTTTATCACAACATCTGCGTTCAATGGGTCAGGGACATCCTTGCTATATGTGTCAGAAAATATTTTACTTTTATAGACTATATCATAATGCACTAAATCAGAATACCACCATTCAACGCTATCGCCTCTAGATTTGTAATACTTTGATATTCTCATTAACGCAAGATTTGGGAAATTGTGCCCGTCAACATCCATAAGCCCTATTTTCATTTCTTTATTTTATCCCTCCTTTGGCTCAAATTCGCTGCAAAAGTTTGTTTCCTCTCGTCCTTGGTCGTCCAGGTTGCAATAACCTACCCCCGGCCCTTCACTATGATACTGAAAACAATCTCTGCACCTACCAATCGGCGGGGCTGGGCGGGTGTTCCAGTGCTTAATTGCATCACGTTCTCTCAGGCTGTCATCTGACGTCCCCAAGCACTCAGGGCACCAGCATCGCCACATTCCCCAATTACTTATGCGTATATTCTTGTTTCCGCAAAACGGACACGGCAACACAATCCTTTTTTTCCGTACACTCTTGCTGCGCCTCCCGACTTCCCAGCAGCGCACGGCGGATCAGTTCTTTGTCGTTCATTATTCATCATCCTCCAAATCCATCTTTGCACCGCAATTTGGGCAAAAATAAAAATCGTTTTCGCCAGGCATAATTACCGATGTATCAATATCACAAAGCTGATATTTACAAACAGAACAAGTAAAATCCTTTATTTCTTCTTCAGCATCTGCATTTGTTTCCCACCGTCCATGAACCACAGGAGCAACATCGGCGGTGGGCAATTTCCATAACATAGACTCAATTTCTTCAGAAGTGTATTTATCTGATTTTAAAACGGTTGTACATCCATCAGATCCATCATTTTCAGGATCGACTGAATAAAACAGATCAATAGCTTTTTCAAGTTCTATGTATTTTGGCATTATTTATCATCCTCCTCCACCGGCATATTCCAACATTCATCGCAATCACAAATTAAACCTTTTATATATGGACATTCTTTGCAATACCCCAAATCTTTGGCGCAAGTTTTGGGACAATTCCCTTGTTTCATCAAAGCATCAGGATATTTCTCCCGAAAGTCCTGCAATCTGGTTCGCTGCGGGTGCTCTTTGCTCCATTGTTCTACCCTCTCCACACAAGTATTTAATACACTGCCTCCCCAATCTGTAACAGGTATCCTACAAGGCATGTCCGCCATCGGACATTTTAAGCAATCATGATATATGCTTGTATAGTAATTGTGCATTCTTTGGACTTCTCGCAAAAATTTCAAAGCATCCATTACCTATTCCTCTCTTTCATTTTGTCTATAAATGTTGTTAGCGGCAATCCGCAAGCTCTGGCGGCAACAGGCTTCGAGATTTGACTATCTGCTACCAGAGCGCAAGCAAAATCAAAATTGTCAGGCAATTCCCTTTTCGGTCTGCCAAACCTAACACCCCTTGCCTTTGCGGCAATGATCCCTTGTGCTTGTCTGCTCCTTATGTTTTCTCGTTCCGATTCTGCGACAAACGATAAGATTTGCAGTACCAAATCTGAGATAAACGTCCCCATCAGATTCTTTCCTTTGCGGGTATCCAGTAGCGGCATATCCAAAACCACAATATCAATCCCCTTTTCTTTCGTCAGAACTCTCCATTGTTCAAGGATTTCTTCATAATTTCTTCCCAGCCTATCAATGGATTGAATATACAGCAGATCATTTGGCCTTAAATGCGACATCAGCATCTTGTATGCCGGACGGTCAAAGTTTTTGCCAGACTGCTTGTCAACATAAATTTGGCTGTCAATTACATGAGCAGACTTTAAAGCGTCAATCTGCCGCCTTTCATTCTGGTCTGTGCTGGACACTCTGGCGTATCCGTATACTCGGCTCAATAGTCAATCACCCCTTTAACAACTTAGTACAATCTCATATTCAACGACTCGTCCAACATCTTCCAGCGGAACACCTCGCCAGGAACAATAAATCCCTCATATTCTAGTGCAAACCTCCGGTCAAAATTATTAGTCACCACATAAGCGATATTTCCGCAATCACAAAGGCATTTCCATTTTCTTCTGCCTTCTTTAGTTATCAAAAATTCATTTGTTACAACCAATCTCCCAAATCTTTTCCCACTTAAATCTATGTGCTTTCCCACGCTTATTCCTCCCATTCTCCAAAAACATACATATCATTCTGCGGGTTGCAAGTAACCAAAGCGCCGATTCTGCACCCTTGCAATCCTCTAAAGTTTTTGCACCCGTTGCACCACTCGATTTTCCTAAGCATCTTCACAGCCGCATCCTTCTCCCTCTCTGTCTTTTCTGCTCTGGATTCGGCGGATTCTGCGCGGGCAAGCAGGTCATTTATGGCGGTTATAGCCTGCTCAATAAAGTATGACTCTGGGTCTTCATACACCATTTTCCCTTGTCCGGTATAAGGCCATGGCGCACCGACTAATTCTCCGTATGGAATTTTGGGCGGAAGCATTTTTTCTAGGCTTTCCACAAGTT
>PPYF01385331.1_pt1 | contig 24338 bp, 21 predicted proteins | sample 1559871 | NCBI WGS metagenome assembly PPYF01 (sample SAMN08240021, study PRJNA423297) | Human gut metagenome, whole genome shotgun sequencing project. | reverse complement strand
TAGGATTTAACCAGCTGTGTTGTTCAAAATCATATTTATCAGAGAATGCTCTAACAGTATGATTAGGATATCGCTTAATGATGTTTCGGGCATAATCGGTACGCTTGTCTGTACCGATGTAGGCCAATGTCTTTTTCATCTTATTTACCCTCTTTGTCTTTTAGTTTATTGTATCCTCATTAGTCTCTGCTTCTTTTTTCTTTCTGATAAACTCCCTTATGGCTATCAGGTTTTCTTCGTTTTCCTTGTCTTCCTTTATGTATATCATGTGTTCCAACAGATAGTCGAAGTCGAGTGTGTCTCCTTCTATGTTTACAATAAACGCTTTTCTATAGTCCGCGTTAGCTTCCATCAGCAGGTATCTGATAATGTCTGTATATCCTCTTCCGATGGCTCTGTATAATGGTGTTTCTCCGGGAACAGGCGTGAAATCCACTTTTGCTCCGTATTCAATCAGTAGCTTTACCTTCTTTAGGTCTATACTTGCAGCTTCTTTCAGAGGGGTTCCTGTCCAATGCTGGTATGTAACGTATTCCGTTTTTTCACATAGTCGTTAGGGTCTCCTCCATATTCGAGCAGCAGTTCCAGTATTTTGATATCCGCCATTCTGTCTCCACAAGTGAAAGCGATTGGCGAACAGCCATTGAAGGTATCATGCAAATTAGGGTTTGCTCCTTTTTGCAGTAGAAAGCGTATCATCTCTATTTTTGGGTTGCATACTGCCCATGCCAGCAGGTTTTGTCCGTATATCGGGTCTCTATAGTCAATGTCGATGGTTCCTTCATTCAGGATGGCATTGATTTTTGCAGTATCTCCTTTTTTCACAGCTTTTGCCATCTCCCATGCAGGTGTGTCTTCCCACAGCCTGATGTGATAACATGTCAGTTTGCTCTTGTCTGTAGTACAGGCGCTGATTATTGCAATGAATGTAAGTAAAAGTATTGTCTTTTTCATGGACTTTTATTATTTTCAGTTGAAAAATTCTGTCTTTATCAGTTTCCCTTCCGGACTGTATGTTTTCCATTCTCCTTTTTTTCTTGCAAATTCAGAGCGCGGGTCATCTGTCCATATTATCCATCCCTCTTCTTTGACTGTTGCATCGGGATAGAACTCGGTACAGTAGCACCGGTGTGTCTGCCTGAAGTTGTCTTTGCTCATGGGTTTGTTGATAAGATTTGTTTCCCTTGAAAAGTGTTTGTATGTTTTGGTTAGCTGTCCGATGGGATTAAAGAAATACCATGTTCCGCTCATTTCTCCGTGAGTGTATTCTCCGAATACGGCAAGCTTTTGTGTTATCCTTGATTTTTCTCCTTCAGCTCCGTTTATTGGCAAAGAGGATGGTGGCGTTTCTGTGAATTCGGTATAAATCCCGTTTCTGAGTCCGTTTCGATAATACATGCAGGCATTACCTTCTTCCCAAAATCCCTCTTTCTGTCCGTTTCTGTTAAAGCTGTTGGTAGAAAATGTCCACTCGTTAATGTCTCTATATTTTAATTTCCTATATTCTTTAAACGTGATTTTGTTTTCATCCTTGTCATAGTATTTCCATTCACCATATTCGATGAACTCTACTAATGGCCCTCCATTTTCTTGCCACCACAGGAGTAATCCTTCTTCTCGTATTTTCCCATCAGGATAATAACCTATACAATATCCTTTAGTATCTGGCATAAAGATGATTTTATCTCCATCATTTGTATCCGTATATTTGTTGTTTTCCGAACAGTCTTTGCAAAGCATGGTTATACGTCTGTCATCGTACAAATAATACCATATTCCTGTCATTTTCTCTTCTTTATATTCTCCAAAGCAGAATAAATAATTATTATGATATTCTTTATATACTCCTGATGCTTTCCCCTTTTTATAATAAGACTCTATTTGAAATTCATCAAATCTTTCTATCCAAAACCCTTCTTTCTGTCCTTGTTCATTAAGCCGGTTGATTTGTCCCCACTCTTGTGCCTTTGTAGTACAGAGTGATATACTCAATAGGAGGAGAATGATTGATTTTATGTATTGTTTGTTTCTTTTCTTCTTTTCCAATGGAACGTTGTCATAATAAGCTGTGAAATTATTTGTTTGGATTTCTTTCCAGCATTTATTCGATTTCTTTCCTTGGTAGATGACTATGTCTGAGAGAGAATCTGTTTTTATCTCTTCGTTTATCAAAAACATGTTTACACGTCCCAATGCATAGATGGTGCATCCATTTGTCTTCGATGTATTATTGTTCAACTAAGAAAATACTCGGTAATTTGAAAAAATATTTTTCATCAATTTGTATTCTTAAATATTGTTCTACTTCTCTTTTTTTCATAAGAACAATTCTTTCTTGATAAAATTTTGACTTCCTATCTGTTTGGGCTATGAAATATGAGAACGTTTTACCGGGTGCAATTTTTTTAATAAATGAGTATCCTACATTCATTAAATGTTCGTCTGATAAATCTTCAAACATCATTTCAATAAAACTGAAATCACCTTTTTTCTTTTTAAAAAAATCGTGCACCAATTCAGAGTTTGATTTTTTGTTTATTGAAAGCAATGATATCCAGGTTAAATAGTCCTCGTTTGATTTATTTGTTATTTGGTATTTGCTGATAGTTTGAGTTTGTCCAGTAATTCCATTGAAATAGCAAAATGATAAGGTATCAATCTGTATTTGACGCTGAGCATTCAAGTTCGTTGCACAAAACAGAAAGAGTGGAAAAAATATGTAAATTACTGTTCTCATTTCTCTTTTATATATTTAGTAGTTACCTTTTAAAATTAGTAATCATCCCATTAAAACTATATTTCCATTAGGTGAGTTATTATACTCTTTTTCTTTCTGTGTATCATATGCCCGACGGATAGTCAAGAAGTTTGGAGGTTTTTTATTCTTCAATGATAGCTTTTAGAATGGCTCCATTGTTTTTTGACATTTCTATATATAATCCTCCGCCCATTATAATTTCATTATCTTTGGGGTGAGGGTATCCGTATAGTATCCATATTGTATCTTCTACTAATGTAATATGGATGGGAATCAAGTTCTCGATGTTGCCTTTATTCATGTCCGATAAAATAGGTAGGGCAAGTTCGAAAGCTTCTTTTGCAGTCTGGACATCTTTTCCGTTGTGGTTGTTGGGCATAAAGTAACAGCCTTTGCATTCTTGATAATTACGTTTCAATGTTGAGTCAACAATGAACTCAGAAATTTCTTGATTGTTTTTTTGTTCTTTATACCCGCAGCTGCAGAATAATATTATACAGATGAGGAAGAAATATTTCATTTTGTCAAAAGAAGTTTGGAATATTTGTTCTTATTTATCTGATATGTTTCTTTTGATTTTTTCCAAATGCTCAGAATAAGTTGATTCCAAAAAGAAATCTCCACATTCATCATCCCAGCCAAAGAGTATATTATGTAAAGATGCAAGATAGACAATGTAGGCTCTTGTTGGATTTTCATGGGGCAGTATTCTGTTGTGTACATATTTTAATAATACTTTGTCTATTCCTCCTTCCTCGTATAATTTGCGGATTTCCGGAACTTCTACTACCTTATCTTCTGAGAAGACTTCATACATGGAAGTGTTGATTGTAATATACTCTTTATTTACCAGTTTTTTATATAAACGCTTTTGGAATTCCTGATAGGAATCTATTCTTATATTTAAATAATTATACAAGCTCCATGCATCACTGCAACATAAAAAAGTATCTTCCCGTATAGTATCGAATTGTCTGATACTATCAAATGAAGCATATTCATGTATCATTGGAACAATGATAGGATATGATGTGAGGCGATCGCACCTCATTATTGATTCTCTTAATGCTGAGTGTTTATTGTCTGTACAAGCTGTAAGACATAGCTCTATGACCAATGTATAAATAAGGCTCATTTTCTTTTTTAGAATATGCATATTCTTATCTTAACTATTTCGTTATTAATGCTTTAAATTTAATGAAAACTTTCGATATAAAAGAAGAAAAGAGAATGTTATGCAGCAGAAAAGAAGAACGAAAAAACGTGACTTGTATCGTAGGCTTACGATACAAGTCACGTTTTTTGAAGGAAGATATACCGGTGAATCGTATGTTACACCGCCGGCAGACTGTTGCCGTTTATTTTCCGGTAAAGGTCGAGCGCATATACGTCGGTCATGCCCGAAATGTAGTCCAGCACGGCTTGAATCTTGCCGTACAAGGTAGGAGCTTCCACATCGTATTGTTTTGAAATGCGGTTTATCAACAGCTGTGAATAAGCTTTGTCGGGATGTCGCACAGCTTCCACCATCAGGTCGATCAGAGTGCTGATAACCTGGAAACCGGCCAGCTCGATGTCCACCACATCTTTCGAATGATATATCTTGGCGAAGGCGGTACGTGAACAGTTTTCGTAGGCTTCTCTGATTTGTGGTTCCATGTGCTTGATAAGTACTCCTTCGAACGTTCCGGCAAGAATATCTTCTTCGTGTTCTGTAAATACACGGGTACATTCTTTTATCAGTACACCGATGGCCGAGGAGCGTAAGTAGGCTATTTGTTCGTTGGCATCGGTTACCATCCGGCAGATTTCCTCGATGTGTGCCAGACGTTTGGGGGAGAAGAAACGGCAGTACAGGTCTTTCGTCTCCTGTAGAGTGAGTATTTTCAGCTTGTAGGCATCTTCTATATCCATCATCTGATAACAGATATCGTCGGCGGCTTCTACCAGATAGACCAACGGGTGACGGGCATAGCGTGCCGGTTCTCCTTCCCGGCTCAGGCGTACAATGCCTAATTCTTCGGCAATACGGCGGTAGTCGTCTTCCTCGCTCAGGAAGAATCCGAACTTCTGTTTCTTTCCGGCAAGCTGCGAAGAAAAGGGGTATTTCACGATGGAAGCCAATGTAGAGTAGGTCATCACGAAACCTCCCGGCCGGCGTCCCCGGAACTGATGCGTCAGCAGGCGGAAAGCGTTGGCATTCCCTTCAAAGTGGGTAAGGTCTTCCCATTCGGCGGCAGAGAGGAGCGGTTTCAGGGTAAGTCCCTTGCCTTCGGAAAAATAGGTACCGATAGCTTTTTCTCCCGAATGGCCAAAAGGTGGATTGCCCAAGTCGTGTGCAAGGCAGGCAGCCGATACGATGGAACCGATTTCGGACAGATGCGAATCGTGCAGTTCCGGGTGCTTTTGCAGGAGGATTGTGGCTACTTCATTTCCTAAAGAGCGACCTACACACGAAACTTCCAGGCTGTGCGTCAGTCGGTTGTGTACAAAGATGCTTCCCGGAAGGGGAAATACCTGGGTCTTGTTTTGCAGACGTCGGAAAGGAGCGGAGAAAATCAGCCGGTCGTAGTCGCGTTGGAATTCGGTACGGTCTTCTTTCCGTGCTTCGTGGAGAAACTCCAGTCCGAAGCGTTTGTTCGATATCAGTTGTTTCCAGTTCATGCAGAAATAGGTTGTTTTTGCAAACTTAATGAAATTCGGTGGAAATAGCTCGGAAAAACAAGGATTAGTATTGTGAAAGCAGAATTTGAGACTTCGTGGAACGGATATATATAAGATGAGAAATATTTTTGTTTTTGTGAATAAGGGTTGTGATAGTTTGTACTTAAAATAGGGGTTGTCTGTTTTAATTTGTTATTTGGGCGGCCTGTATAGAGCGTTTTTCTTATATCTTGAAACTTGATAAAATTATTTTTCAATCTTTTTATTATTCGATTAAATAAAAATGAAGCTAATTTTCTACTTTTACAATCAAAATGATATGGATATTGAGGTAAAAGTATACAAAAAGAAAATGAAAGCTGATGAAAACTGGTATTAATATCAAAGATGACGGAAGTTTTCCTCTTTCAAGGGGACTTTATAATCTGGAAAACGAGCATGATGCTTGTGGAGTAGGTATGATAGTGAATATTCGGGGTAATAAATCGCACAAACTGGTAGATGATGCACTGAAAGTGCTTGAAAATATGAAGCATCGTGGGGCGGAAGGTGCGGATAATAAAACGGGAGATGGTGCCGGGATTATGGTACAGATTCCTCATGAATTTATATTGCTTCAGGGTATTCCTGTTCCGGAAAAGGGAAGATATGGTACCGGCTTGGTGTTTCTTCCTAAAGATGAAGGTGCACAGGCATCTATCCTGCAGATTATGATAGAAGAAATTGAGCGGGAAGGTCTTTCACTGATGCACCTGCGCTCGGTACCGGTGAATACGGCTATCCTTGGAAAGAGTGCACAGGAAACAGAACCGGATATCAAACAGGTATTCATTACAGGAGGAAAAGAGGATGCCGACCTGGAGCGTATGTTGTATCTGGTTCGTAAGAGAATAGAAAAGCGTATTTCTCATAAGGATTTCTATATCGTTTCTCTTTCGAGCAGAAACCTTATTTATAAAGGTATGCTTTCTTCTACACAGGTACGCGAATATTTTTGCGATTTGACACAGCCTTATTTTACCAGTGGAATTGCAATTGTACACTCTCGCTTCAGTACAAATACATTTCCTACATGGAGCCTGGCTCAGCCTTTCCGTCTCTTGGCCCATAACGGGGAAATCAATACGATTCGTGGAAACCGGAGTTGGCTGGAAGCAAGGGAGAGTGTTTTGTCAACTCCTTTGCTGGGTGATGTGAAATCGATATCTCCTATTTTGCAATCGGATATGAGTGACAGTGCTTCGCTGGATAATGTGCTGGAGTTTCTGGTCATGTCGGGCTTGAGCTTGCCACACGCGATGGCGATGCTGGTACCGGAGTCGTTCAACGATAAGAATCCGATTAGTGAAGATTTGAAGGCTTTTTATGAATATCATTCTATTTTGATGGAACCTTGGGATGGCCCTGCGGCATTGTTGTTCAGCGACGGACGTTATGCCGGAGGTATGCTGGACAGAAACGGATTGCGCCCGGCGCGTTATCTGATTACCAAGAATGATACGATGGTAGTAGCAAGTGAAGCGGGCGTGATTGACTTTGAACCGGAAACCGTACGTGAGAAGGGACGCTTGCAACCGGGTAAGATTTTGCTGGTGGATACACAGGAGGGCCGTATTTATTATGATGGGGAGTTGAAAGAGAGTTTGGCTGCTGCCTTTCCTTATCGTCAGTGGTTGTCTGCCAACCGGATTGAACTGGATACGTTGAAGAGTGGGCGAAAAGTGGAAAATACAGTTCCGGACTATACTCGCAAATTGCGTGCTTTCGGATTTACACGCGAAGATGTGGAACGGACTTTAGCTCCGATGTGTACAGGAGGTTCCGAACCGACAGCATCGATGGGAAATGATACTCCTTTGGCCGTTTTGTCGGATAAACCGCAGTTGCTGTTTAATTATTTCAGACAGCAGTTTGCACAGGTTACTAATCCGCCTATTGATCCTATTCGTGAGGAACTGGTAATGTCTTTGACAGAATATGTGGGAGCGGTAGGAAATAATATATTATCGCCAGACGAAAGTCACTGCAAGATGGTGCGTTTGCCTCATCCTATTTTAACGAATACCCAACTGGATATTTTGTGTAATATCCGTTATAAAGGATTCAAGACTGTCAAGTTGCCTATGCTGTTTGATGCGGCAAAGGGTAAGACAGGATTGCAGGAAGCGCTTTCTGCTTTGTGTCGTAAGGCTGAAGAAGCTGTAGCCGAAGGGGTGAACTATCTGGTTTTATCCGACCGTGATATGGATGCCGGACATGCAGCGATTCCTTCTTTACTGGCTGTAAGTGCGGTTCATCATCATCTGATAGCTGTGCAGAAGCGAGTACAGACTGCGCTGGTAGTAGAAAGTGGAGAGCTCCGGGAAGTGATGCATGCGGCTTTGCTGTTGGGCTATGGGGCAAGTGCAATTGTGCCTTATATGGCTTTTGCGGTATTGGATGATCTTGTAAAAAAGGGAGAAATTCAGCTGAATTATGAAACGGCAGAGAAAAATTATATCAAAGCTCTCTGTAAGGGATTGTATAAAATTATGAGTAAGATGGGTATCAGTACCATACGTTCGTATAGAGGGGCAAAGATTTTCGAAGCGGTTGGCTTGGGAGAGCCTCTGTTGAGAGAGTATTTCGGTACTTCATCTTCATCGATAGGAGGAATTGGGCTGGAAGAGATTGCTCACGATTATCTTGCTTTTCATGAGGCGGGATACCAGCCTGCAGAACCGGGTGATTTGTTGCCTCATGTAGGGCAGTTCTCATACCGGAAAGATGGAGAGCGTCATGCCTGGAATCCGGATACAATCCGATTGCTTCAGTTGGCTACCCGGGTAGGCAGTTATACTAAATTTAAGGAGTTTACTGCTTTGGCGAATTCGGCAGAGCACCCTCTTTTCTTACGTGACTTTTTCCGTTTTAAAAAGAATCCGATTCCTATAGAGCAGGTGGAGCCGGTGGAAGAAATTGTCAAGCATTTCGTGACAGGAGCTATTTCGTTTGGAGCCATCAGTAAAGAGGCTCACGAGGCATTGGCTCTGGCAATGAATAAATTGGGAGCTCGTAGTAATACCGGAGAAGGTGGAGAAGATGCAACACGTTTTCATGAAACGGTCGACGGGGTGTCTTTGTGCAGCAAGACCAAGCAGGTGGCTTCCGGACGTTTTGGTGTGACAACAGAATATTTGGTGAATGCCGAAGAAATACAGATTAAGGTAGCGCAAGGGGCTAAGCCTGGAGAAGGAGGACAGTTGCCGGGATTTAAGGTGGATGAAGTAATTGCCCGTACCAGACATTCTATTCCGGGTATTTCGTTGATTTCTCCTCCCCCTCATCATGATATTTATTCAATCGAGGATTTGGCGCAACTGATTTTCGACTTGAAGAATGTGAATCCGAAAGCTGCGGTAAGTGTGAAACTGGTAGCCGAAAGTGGAGTGGGTACAATTGCGGCAGGTGTGGCCAAAGCGAAAGCGGACTTGATTGTGATTTCCGGTGCAGAAGGAGGTACAGGAGCTTCACCGGCTTCTTCCATGCGTTATGCTGGTATCCCTCCTGAAATCGGTTTGAGTGAGGCTCAGCAAACATTGGTGCTGAATGGACTGCGTGGACAGGTGCGTCTGCAGACCGACGGACAGCTGAAAACGGGACACGATATTATCAGTATGGCTCTTTTAGGAGCCGAAGAATTTGCCTTTGGTACTACAGCGCTGATTGTGCTGGGCTGTGTAATGATGCGTAAGTGTCATGCCAATACTTGTCCAGTTGGAGTTGCTACACAGGATCCGGTCTTGCGAGCTCATTTCCGTGGTCATCATGAGTATGTAGTGAATTATTTCCGCTTCTTGGCTCAGGAAGTACGTGAATACCTGGCAGAAATGGGGTTCACCAAGTTGGAGGACATTGTGGGACGAACTGATTTGATTGAACTGTCACCGTCCCGACCGGGTACAAAAGAGGCTTGTTTGGATTTTACTCGTTTGTTGCATAAAGACAGTAAGGCAGGTATCTTGCATAATGTCAGCGCACAGCGTCACGAAATAGAACAGGTGCTGGATCGGTCTATCCTTGCTTCAGCTCAAAATGCATTGGAGAACAAAAAAGAGGTTTCGTTGGAGTATGCCATTGCTAATACCGACCGTTCGGTAGGAAGTATGTTGTCCGGTGAGATTGCAGCCCGATATGGACATGAAGGCTTACCTGACCGGACTATACAGATTCGCTTCAAGGGTTCTGCCGGACAGAGTTTTGGGGCTTTTCTGGTAAAGGGAGTGAGCTTCCGCTTGGAAGGTGAAGCGAACGATTATCTTGGCAAGGGACTGAGTGGAGGACGGATTGCCGTATATCCTCCTGTACGTAGTGATTTTGTGGCAGAAGATAATACGATTGCGGGAAATACGCTGCTGTATGGTGCTATAAGTGGTGAGGTGTATATCAACGGATGTGTAGGTGAGCGTTTTGCTGTACGCAACTCGGGTGCTATTGCTGTAGTAGAAGGTGTAGGAGATCATTGTTGTGAGTATATGACCGGAGGTCGTGTTGTAGTATTAGGTGAAACCGGACGCAATTTTGCAGCTGGTATGAGTGGCGGAGTGGCCTATGTGTGGGATAGAAAACAGAACTTTGATTATTTCTGTAACATGGATATGGTGGAATTGTCTTTACTGGAAGATACGGCTGCACGAAAAGAAGTACACGAACTGATTCGCCGTCATTATCTCTATACGGGGTCCGAACGGGCACGACTCTTGTTGGATAACTGGAATCATTACGCAGATGAGTTTATCCAGGTGACTCCTATTGAATATAAAAAGGTGTTGGCAGAAGAGCAGATGCGTAAACTGCAGGAGAAAATAGCGGAAGTACAGCGTGATTATTAAAAAACTATCAAGAAATGAACTGTGAGTTCGAAAAGATGAATATAGAGATATGGGAAATCCGAAAGCGTTTTTGACAATTCCCCGTCAGGAGGCGGGATATCGACCGATACACGACCGAATTGCAGATTTTGGTGAGGTAGAACAGACTCTGAATACAGGAGAACGCAAGCTTCAGGCTTCGCGTTGTATGGATTGTGGGGTTCCTTTCTGCCATTGGGCTTGCCCCTTGGGAAATCGTTCACCCGAATTTCAGGATGCATTGTTTCGGGGAAAATGGAAAGAGGCTTATGAGATATTGACTTTGACCAATGACTTTCCTGAATTTACCGGACGAATCTGTCCGGCATTGTGTGAGAAAAGCTGTGTTTTGAAGCTTAGTTTGAATGCTCCTGTGACCATTCGGGAGAATGAAGCTGCTATTATAGAATCGGCTTTCCGTGAAGGATATGTACAGCCTCAGTCTTATCCCCGCAATGGCATGAAGGTGGCGGTCGTTGGCTCAGGACCGGCTGGATTGGCTGCGGCCAATCAATTGAACCGTAAGGGATATGAAGTAACAGTGTTTGAAAAGCAGGAATATATTGGTGGATTACTTCGTTTTGGTATTCCGAATTTTAAACTTCATAAACCGATTATAGACCGGCGCCTGCAAATTATGGAAGCTGAAGGTGTTGCGTTTAAAACTAATGTAGATATTGATTTGAATCATCTTCCGGATGGTTTTGATGCCTATTGTGTATGTGTAGGAACTCCTCAGGCACGTGACTTGGCTGTGCCGGGAAGAGATTTGAAAGGTATTCATTTTGCAATGGAGTTTCTTGCACAGCAGAATAGGGTTCTTGCTGGACAGACTTTTGCGGAAAAGGATCGTATCTCGGCACGCGGAAAGCATGTGCTGGTAATTGGAGGGGGAGATACAGGTAGTGACTGTATTGGAACAAGCCACAGACAGGGGGCTATAGATGTAATACAGATTGAAATTATGCCTAAACCGCCAGTTGGTGATAATCCGAATACGCCTTGGCCTCAATGGCCGGTGGTTTTGAGAACCAGCAGTAGTCATGAAGAGGGATGTGTGCGACGTTGGAATTTGTCATCAACCCGTTTTCTTGGAAAAAACGGTCGTGTGTGTGGAGTAGAGGTTGAAGAAGTAGAGTGGTTGCCGGCAAAGCCGGGGGAACGACCTCAGATGCATCTTACAGGAAGGAAAGAAATTATTAAAGCCGATTTGGTATTGTTGGCTATGGGCTTCCTGAAACCGGAATTACCAACCTTCCCGGAACATGTTTTTGTAGCAGGAGATGCGGTTACGGGGCCAAGTCTGGTTGTGCGGTGTATTGATAGTGGTAGAAAGGTAGCGCAGAAAATAGATGACTATCTTCGTGGAAAACAGTAATTCAACTCTGTTTCCAGACTTATTCGCGAATCTGATAAGAATGAAGTATTATGTGTGGAATAGCTTGCATTTTTAATATCCGGAAACAAACACCGGAATTGAGAGATAAGGCATTGGTTATGGCAAAAAGAATACGCCATCGTGGGCCGGACTGGAGTGGTATTTATTGTGGAGAATCGGCAATATTGGCACATGAGCGCTTATCTATTGTCGATCCACAGAGTGGAGGACAGCCTTTGGTATCGCCGGATGGAAATCTTGTACTTGCTGTAAATGGAGAAATCTACAATCATCGTGAGATTCGACAGAAGTATGGGAATCGTTATGCCTTTAAAACAGGAAGCGATTGTGAGGTTATTCTGGCGCTGTATCAGGAAAAGGGACTTGACTTTCTGGAAGACTTGAATGGTATTTTTGCTTTTGCACTTTATGATAAGGAGCACGATGAGTTTCTTATTGCGAGGGATGCAATTGGTGTTATTCCTTTGTATATAGGTTACGATGAAGAGGAAAGAGTGTATTGTGCTAGTGAACTGAAGGCACTGGAAGGTTTCTGTGTACGTTATGAGACTTTCTTGCCAGGACATTATTATTCCAGTAAGGAAGGGAAAATGGTTCGCTGGTATCATCGGAAATGGCAAACAGCTCTTCCTGGTCCGACACAAGGAGATGCACATGTTTTGTTGAGAGCAAGTCTTGAGGCTGCGGTAAAGCGGCAGTTGATGAGTGATGTACCGTATGGTGTACTTCTTTCTGGCGGACTGGATAGTTCTATCATTTCAGCTGTGGCGAAGAAGTATGCTTCCCGGCGGGTGGAGAATGAAGGAAAGACGGAGGCATGGTATCCTCAGCTTCATTCTTTTGCCATAGGTTTGGAAGGAGCTCCCGATTTATTGAAGGCGCGTGAAGTGGCTCAATATATCGGTACTGTGCATCATGAAATCCATTACACACTACAGGAAGGACTGGATGCGCTGAAAGATGTGATTTATTATATCGAAACTTATGATGTGACTACTGTACGTGCATCTACTCCTATGTATTTGCTGGCACGTGTCATTAAAAGTATGGGTATCAAGATGGTGCTGAGCGGAGAAGGAGCTGATGAAGTCTTTGGTGGGTATCTTTATTTTCATAAGGCTCCGTCTGCTGAAGAATTTCATAAAGAAACAGTACGTAAATTGTCTAAACTGTATCTGTATGATTGTTTGAGAGCAAATAAGGCTCTTTCTGCCTGGGGGGTAGAAGGTCGTGTTCCTTTCCTCGATAAAGAATTTCTTGATGTGGCAATGAGTCTTGATCCATCCGAAAAGATGTGTCCGGAAAGCATGATAGAAAAACGTATTTTAAGAGAAACTTTTGCAGATTTATTACCTGAAAGTGTAGCTTGGAGACAAAAAGAGCAGTTTAGTGATGGGGTAGGATATAGCTGGATTGATAAACTGAAGGAGTTTACATCGCAGGCTGTGAGTGATGAACAGATGGCTCATGCTGCCGAACGTTTTCCGGTAAATCCTCCAAGAAATAAAGAAGAATATTATTATCGCTCTGTATTCGAAGAGCATTTTCCTGGTAGGAATGCAGCTCTTACTGTACCGAGCGTTCCAAGTGTAGCGTGTTCTACGGCTGAGGCTTTAGCTTGGGATGCTTCTTTTAAGAATATGAACGAGCCGAGTGGACGCGCGGTGAAGGGTGTCCACGAGGAGGCTTATCAATGATAGATAAAAATAGATGATATGGCACTTGTAAACGAACATTTTTTGAAGTTATCTAATAGTTATTTGTTTTCTGATATTGCAAAGAAAGTACATGCTTTTAATGTGGTCTATCCTAAAGCCAAACTTATCCGGCTTGGAATTGGTGATGTAACACGTCCATTGCCTCCGGCTTGTATTGAAGCGATGCATCGGGCAGTAGATGAATTGGCTGATGCTTCTACTTTTCACGGATATGGCCCAGAGCAAGGGTATGGCTTTTTGATTGATGCAATAATCAAACACGATTTTACAAAACGAGGCATTAGTATCAGTCCCTCGGAAGTATTTATAAGTGATGGTGCGAAAAGTGATACGGGTAATATTGGAGAGCTTCTTCGTTGGGATAACAGCATGGCTATTACCGATCCGGTTTATCCGGTATATGTTGACAGTAATACAATGTGTGGTCGTACCGGCTCTTTGGATGAAAACGGACGTTGGAGTAATGTTACTTATTTGTCGTGTACGGAGGAAAATGGTTTTATACCGGCTTTGCCTAACCATCGGGTGGATCTTATTTATTTGTGTTATCCTAATAACCCGACAGGCACTACCCTTACACGCGATCAATTGAAACTTTGGGTGGATTATGCATTGGAAAATGATACGTTAATTGTTTTTGATGCTGCTTATGAAGCTTATATTACAGAGCCTGATGTGCCACATTCTATCTATGAAATACGTGGAGCGAAGAAAGTAGCTATTGAAATTCGTAGTTTCTCAAAAACAGCGGGTTTTACAGGAGTAAGATGTGGATATACTGTGGTTCCTAAAGAGGTGACAGCTAGTGATATTAAAGGGAATAGGATTCCGTTGAATTCCTTATGGAACCGCAGACAGTGTACAAAGTTTAATGGAGCAAGTTATATTACTCAACGTGGGGCTGAAGCTATTTATACACCTGAAGGGCAGCAGCAGGTAAAGCAAACAATTGATTACTATATGGAGAATGCCCGTATTATGCGGGAAGGTTTGACTGATGCTGGGTTCAAAGTTTATGGCGGAGTAAATGCTCCTTATATTTGGCTGAAGGCTCCAAAGGGCATGACTTCTTGGAACTTTTTCGAGAAGTTATTGTATGAAGTAAATGTGGTAGGTACACCTGGAGTAGGTTTTGGACCAAGTGGAGAAGGATACTTGCGCCTTACAGCTTTTGGTAAGAGAGAGGATTGTCAGGAAGCTATGCAGCGTATCCGCCGCTGGAAGTTTTAATATACCTGATGATTATTGATTATGGTTGAAACCGTCTGCTGCTTATTCAGTAAAAGCAGTAAGACGGTTTTTTATTAGGATTAAGTTTTATATTTAATATTTATCTTATGTGATAAAAAGGAATAAAAAACACTTTTAGTATTATGAATTGTTATAATTATGTTTTTTTATGTAACTGATTGTAATATTATTTACTTGTAGTATCTTTTTGATATTATATTTTAAAAAGTGATTTCTAAATGTTCTATATTTGCATTGTGATGATATCATAAAGATGTGTAATTAGTTTATTTTGTATCATATTTATTGTTGTATGAAAGTTCTTTATTACGTTTTATCAATAGGTATAAGGTATTAGTTGTTTAAGGAGAGAAAAAGAACAACAGGATAACATTTTTTTGATTGAGACAAATATAACTGGATAACTAAAACCTGTTTGCATATGAAAAAGATTGAAGCTATTATTCGTCGTACTCGCTTTGAAGATGTAAAAGAGGCCCTTTTAAAGGTAGATATTGAATGGTTCTCTTATTATGATGTAAGAGGAGTCGGAAAGACGAGAGAAGGACGTATTTATCGAGGAGTGATTTATGATACAAGTTCTATAGAAAGAATACTAGTATCAATAGTAGTACGCGATAAGAATGTGGAAAAAACGGTGCAGGCCATTATGGAGGCTGCTCGGACGGGAGAAATTGGTGATGGGCGTATATTCGTTATTCCTGTAGAAGATTCTATACGTATACGTACTGGAGAACGTGGGGATATAGCTCTTTATAATGCAGAACAGGAGAAATAAGAACAGTCAGAATACAAATACAATAAGACAAGATATGAAACAGATAGTAGATAGGTTATTAGTAAGGTATATGCATAGATGTATTTTGTGTATAATTGTAAGTACTCCGATGTCTTTGTGGGCACAGACAACAGGTGAAATGTCGACTACAGACAGACTGAATGAATTGAGTGTGGGGCTCAATACTGTTTGGATGTTGTTGGCTGCTATGTTAGTATTCTTTATGCAGCCGGGATTTGCTTTGGTTGAGGCCGGATTTACGCGAATGAAGAATACTGCTAATATCTTGATGAAAAACTTGGTTGATTTTATGTTTGGAGCTTTACTCTTTTGGAGTGTTGGTTTTGGGTTGATGTTTGGTCTGGGAGATTTTGTGGGTATGCCGCACTTTATGAATTTAGATGTTGTGGGCAATCATATAAATAATGGTCTTCCAATAGAAGGTTTCTTGATATTCCAAACTGTTTTTTGTGCAACTTCTGCTACTATTGTTTCTGGAGCCATGGCAGAACGTACCAAGTTTTCTATGTATTTGGTTTATACTTTGTTTATTAGTGTATTGATTTATCCTATTTCCGGTCATTGGACATGGGGAGGAGGCTGGCTTATGAATGGCTCTTCTGATTCGTGGATGATGAAAGTTTTTGGCAGTGCAAGTCATGACTTTGCAGGTTCTATGGTGGTACATTCTGTAGGTGGATGGATTGCATTGGTTGGTGCTGCGATTTTAGGTCCAAGAATAGGGAAATACGGTAAAGACGGAGTATCAAAAGCTATTCCGGGGCATAGCTTGACATTAGCTTGTTTGGGTGTGTTCATTTTGTGGTTTGGTTGGTTTGGATTTAATCCTGGTTCTCAATTGGCTGCTGCGACAGGAACTGACCAAAAAATTATTTCTTTAGTTTTTCTCAATACTAATTTATCTGCTTGTGCAGGAGGTGTGATGGCATTGTTTATGAGTTGGATGAGGTATGGTAAACCCTCGCTTTCTCTGACTTTGAATGGTATCTTGGCTGGCTTGGTAGGAGTAACTGCTGGATGTGATGTCGTTTCTCCTTTGGGTGCCTTGTTAATAGGACTTATTTGCGGAGCAGCAATGATTTATGCGGTAGATTTTATAGACCGAAAGTTGAAGATTGACGATCCGGTAGGAGCAGCTTCTGTACATGGTGTTTGTGGTACATTGGGAACAGTTTTGGTAGGCTTATTTGCTGTAGATGGAGGAGTCTTGTATGGAGGCAGTTGGAATCTACTGACAGCTCAGGTCTTTGCTTCATTGGTAGTAGGTGGATGGGCTGCTTTGATGGGATATATTTTGTTTAAAGTTTTAGATAAGATTTTTGGACTTCGCGTAGCTGGACGTATTGAAGAGGAAGGCTTGGATATTTATGAGCACGGTGAGTCTGCATATAATCGTTAAAGTAGAAGTATAAATTTAATTGTTGATAAAAGAGAAGCTTTATGTCTGAATTGAGATTTAATGTAGTAGAAAAGGCTTTTCAAGCTAAGCCAAAGGAGGTTAAGGCTCCTTCTACGTGTGCGAGTGGCTATTTTGCCAAATATGTATTTAATCGAGAGAAAATGTTTAAGTATCTGCCTACAGAAGTATATCATAAGTTGGTAGATGCAATGGATCATGGGGCGGCTCTTGATCGGGAAGCAGCAGATCAGGTGGCGGAAGGTATGAAGCGATGGGCTAAAGAAATGGGAGCTACCCATTATACTCATTGGTTTCAACCTCTGACAGAAGGTACTGCAGAAAAACATGATGCGTTTGTAGAGTATGACGGTAAAGGAGGAATGGTAGAAGAGTTTTCCGGCAAGTTGTTGGTACAACAGGAACCTGATGCTTCTTCTTTTCCTAACGGAGGTATCCGTAATACGTTTGAAGCACGTGGATATTCGGCATGGGATCCTTCATCTCCTGTGTTTGTTGTGGATGATACGCTGTGTATTCCTACTGTTTTTATTGCATATACAGGTGAAGCACTAGACTATAAGGCTCCTTTGCTGAAGGCTTTACGCGCAGTAGATAAGGCTGCGGTAGAAGTTTGTCACTATTTTGATCCGAATGTAAAAAAGGTATGTGCATACCTAGGCTGGGAACAGGAATATTTTCTTGTCGATGAAGGGCTTTATGCGGCTCGTCCGGATTTACTGCTCACTGGCCGTACTTTGATGGGGCATGAAGCTTCGAAAAATCAGCAGTTGGAAGACCATTATTTCGGGGCAATTCCAACTCGGGTTGCTGCCTTTATGAAAGATTTGGAAATACAGGCTTTGGAATTAGGTATACCGGTTAAGACAAGACATAATGAGGTTGCACCTAATCAGTTTGAGTTGGCTCCTATTTTTGAGGAGTGTAACTTGGCTGTAGACCATAATATGCTGATTATGTCGTTGATGCGTAAAGTAGCTCGAAATCATGGGTTCCGTGTTTTGCTGCACGAAAAACCGTTCAAGGGTGTAAATGGTTCGGGAAAGCATAATAACTGGTCTTTGGGAACAGATACAGGAGTCTTGTTGATGGCACCGGGTAAAACTTCTGAAGAGAATTTACGTTTCATTACTTTTGTGGTGAATACATTGATGGCGGTATATCGACATAATGGATTGCTTAAGGCTTCTATCATGAGTGCTACAAACGCGCATCGTTTGGGTGCCAATGAAGCTCCTCCTGCCATTATTTCATCGTTTTTAGGTTCTCAGCTGAGCAAGGTACTAGATCATATGGAGGAAAGTTCGACTGACGAACTGGTTACATTGGGTGGAAAGCATGGTATGAAGTTGGACATCCCTCAGATTCCGGAACTGTTGATTGATAATACAGACCGTAACCGTACTTCTCCTTTTGCTTTTACTGGAAACCGTTTTGAGTTTAGAGCTGTGGGTTCTGAAGCGAACTGTGCCAGTGCCATGATTGCCTTGAATACAGCAGTTGCTGAACAGTTGACTGTCTTTAAACAGGATGTGGATGCGCTGATAGAAGCTGGAGAAGCTAAAGTTTCAGCTATTATTCAGGTCATTCGTAAATATATTAAGGAATGTAAACCTATTCGTTTTGATGGCAATGGATATAGTGAAGAATGGAAACAGGAGGCACAAAAACGTGGATTGGATTGTGAAACAAGTTGCCCGTTGATTTTCGATAATTATCTGGCTGCAGAAAGTATCCGGATGTTTGAGAATATGGGAGTTATGACTCGAAAGGAATTGGAGGCACGCAATGAGGTGAAGTGGGAAACTTATGCAAAGAAAATCCAGATTGAATCCCGGGTGCTGGGAGATTTGGTAATGAATCATATTGTTCCGGTTGCTATTGAATATCAGACTAAGTTACTTGATAATGTTTGCAAGATGAAAGCGTTATTGGGTGAAGAAGCAATGTCGCTTTCTGCCGAAAATATGGCTATTATCCGTAAAATCGCAGCGCATACCAGCTATATCAAGGAGCATGTAGATGCAATGGTGGAAGCACGTAAAGTGGCTAATAAATGTTTGAGCGAGCGTGATAAAGCCATTGCTTATCATGATACCATAGCCCCGATGTTGGAGCAGATACGTTATCATATTGATAAACTGGAATTAATTGTAGATGATCAGATGTGGACTCTTCCAAAATATAGAGAGCTGTTATTCATAAGATAAAAAAACTCTAATTTTTTTATTGAATACGTAGTAAGGCCGGACTATTTGTGAAAATCGTCCGGCTTTGTGCTTGTTATATCATATGGAGTAGAATGGTCGTAGATAAAGTTTTTCTTTGATGCCAAATTCTATTAAAAAAGAAGATGCCTGTTTGTTGAGATTTAAAAAATGGTAAACTCCTTTATATATTCGGTGAAATATGTAAATTCGCAACTTATAATGAATTAGAACCTAAAAACACAATGAAAATACAGATTATCAATAAATCGAAACATAGTTTACCGCAGTATGCCACTCCTCTTTCTGCTGGAATGGATCTTCGTGCTAATTTGGAGGAACCTATCGTACTGAAACCGTTACAGCGTTGTTTGGTGCCTACCGGATTGTATATTGCATTGCCCGAAGGGTATGAAGCACAGATTCGTCCGCGAAGCGGTCTGGCATTGAAAAAGGGGGTTACTTTGCTTAATACACCGGGAACGATTGACGCAGATTATCGTGGAGAAATTGGAGTGATTATGGTCAATCTTTCGGAAGAGCCTTTTACTATCGAGGATGGAGAACGTATAGCTCAGATGGTTATTGCACGTTACGAGAAAATCGACTGGCAACCGGTAGAAGTGTTGGATGAAACAGAACGGGGGGCCGGAGGGTTCGGTCATACCGGAACTGTTTAATTAATAGGTAGAATGACATGATGAAAAATTGGCTCTATATTTTACTGGTCTGTGGAGCTGCATGGCTCACGGGATGTGGCTCGTTGGGTAAGCAGACTGGAAAATCAACATTGCAGACTACTGTGGAGCAAGACCCGCTTACTCCCGAACAGCGCCGTAAGTACGATTATTATTTCCTTGAAGCGGTACGCATGAAGCAGAAAGGAGAGTATGATGCGGCTTTCGAATTGTATAAGCATTGTTTGGACATCTATCCTCAGTCGGCTGCGGCATTGTACGAAATATCACAGTTTTATATGTTCCTGAATTTGCCGGAAAAAGGAGAGCAGGCTTTAAAGCAGGCGGTACACTCCGATGAATCTAATTTCTGGTATAAACAGACATTGGCTATGTATTATCAGCAGAAGAGAGAGTGGGCAAAGGCTATAGCGGTGTATGAAGATATGGCCAATTTGTTTCCGTCTCGTCTTGAACCACTGATGTCTTTAGTTGATTTGTATACGCAGACGCAGAGTTATGGAGAGGTGGTGAAGACATTGAATCGTCTTGAAGAACTTGATGGCAAGTCAGAACAGATTAGTATGGAGAAGTTTCGTATGTATCTTCTTCTGGGACAAAAAGATCAGGCATTTAATGAGATTGTGAGCCTTTCGAAGGAGTATCCTTATGATATGCGTTATCAGACTATCTTGGGAGATGTGTATCTGGAGAATGATAAGCCACAGGAAGCTTACGATACGTATCAGCGTATTCTGAAAGAAGAACCGGGATATGCACCAGCTTTGCTTTCGATGGCTTCGTATTATAAAAAAATGGGGCAGGATAGCCTGTATCAGGTACAGCTTGATACGATTTTGCTGAATGGTGATGTGCAGTCGGATACCAAGATGGAAATTATGCGACAGCTTATTTTGCAGTCGGAGCAGACGACAAAAGATAGTACGCAGATTGTGAATCTGTTTCGTAATATATTGAAATGTCCACAGCAGAATGCTGATTTGGCTATGCTTTGTGCACAGTATATGATTACGAAACGGATGGAAAAAGAATCGGTGCCGGTATTGAATCAGGTACTGCAGCTCGATCCGGAGAATAAACCGGCACGCTTGCAGTTGCTAAGCTATGCAATTCGTGACAATAACCTGGATGAGGTTATTCATATTGCGACTCCTGCACTGGAGTATAATCCGGATGCATTGGAGTTTTATTATTACTTAGGACTGGCGCATTTCCAGAAGAAAGAAACCGATAAGGCTTTGGAAGTATTTTCGAAGGGGGTGAAGCAGGTAAACGAAAAAAGCGATAAGAATATTGTATCCGACTTTTATGCGATTTTAGGAGATTTGTATCATACTAAAAAGATGCAGGCAGAAGCTTATGCAGCTTATGACTCTTCATTGGTGTACAATCCGGATAACATCGGTTCATTAAATAACTATGCGTATTATTTATCATTGGAACGGAAGAATTTGGATAAGGCAGAGGAAATGAGTTATCGTACGGTAAAGGCAGAGCCGGAGAATGCAACTTATCTGGATACGTATGCATGGATTTTGTTCGAAAAGGGTAAATATACTGAAGCCCGCATCTATATTGACCAGGCAATGCGAAGTGAGGAAGGAAAGAAGAGTCCGCTCATTGTCGAGCATTGTGGGGATATTTATTATATGCTGGGTGAAAAAGAGAAAGCTTTGGAGTATTGGAAACAATCTGCTTCGATGGATGATAAGGAAGAAGATGGCTCTACTCCTCGTACTAAGGAGGAGTTGAATCGTTTGAAACGTAAAATTGCATTAAAGAAATATATTGCGGAATGAAACATATACTGAAACTTACTTTTGTAGTTGTTGTGACCTTACTGCTTGCTTCGTGTGGTTCAAACCGTTGGATGGAAAGATCGCCGAGAGTGGGTGGACTGTCTGGAAAAGCATATACCGAGAAGGTAATTGAACTTTCTCCCAACTGGGAGTGTGTGACGGGAAAGGTGGCGCTTGCGCTGGATATGGGCGCAAAAGGTACTACAAAGGTCAATGCCACACTTCGTATGAAGCGGGGGGAAGTAATTCAGTTTTCGGTAGCACCACTTTTAGGTATAGAAGTGGTACGTATGGAGATATCGCCACAAGGTATTTTGGTGCTTGACAGGTTGAATAAGCGCTATGTGCAGGCTTCGTTTGAACAGGTAAATAATTGGGCGCGTACGGATTTAAGTTTTCATGTGTTGCAGTCGTTGTTTTTTAACGAGTTGTTTTTACCGGATCGGACTCAACTGACGGCTGATGATGCTTCATTGTTCCGTATCTCGGTAGAAGGAGATAATGCTTTGTTGGAGGCTAAGTCTTCGAAAGTATTGACATACAGTTTCCGTACTTCTGCCGATAGTGGTTTGTTGCAGGAGAGCCGCATTGGTGTGAAAGGTACAGGGTATACGTTGAATTGGAAGTATGATGATTTTCAACGATTGGATGCACGTCCTTTCCCTCAGCATATGGGATTGACGATAGGAGGTGTGAAACCGGAAGTGGCATTGGATATGAAACTTTCTCGTTTATCGGTTGATAACGGCTGGGAATCGCATACGAATATTCCGTCTAGATATAAGAAGATAGAAGTAGAAGAATTAGTGAAAATGTTACTCAAATGATGAAACGTATTCTGTGGCTAGGTATATTCTGTGTGTGCATGTGTCTTCCGTTGGTGGCACAGAGTACACGAAAGATTCGTGAACTGGAAAAAGAACGGAATGAGCTTCGTAAGCAGATTTCCGAATCGGAGACGTTGTTGCAGTCCACTAAGAAGGATGTAAATAGTCAGTTGAATAACTTGGCATTGTTGTCTGGACAAATAGATGAGCGTAAACGTTATCTTGCTACCATAGAAAAAGATGTAGAAACAATTCAAAGGGAAATAAATCGTTTGCAGGTAGAGTTGAAGCGCTTGCAAAAAGAATTGGCAGATAAACGTGAGAAGTATGAACAGTCTGTCAATTATATGTATCGGAATAAGTCGGTGCAGGAAAAACTGATGTTTGTCTTTTCGGCCGATAATCTGAGTCAGATGTATCGTCGACTTCGTTATGTACGGGAATATGCCGATTATCAGCGTGTGCAGGGAATACAACTGCAGAAGAAACAAGAAGAGGTTAATGCTAAGCATAAGACATTGGTGGATAGTCGGAAGGCGAAAGAGGAGTTGTTGAAACAGGGCGAGGAAGAAAAACTGAAGCTGGAAAAGCAAGAAAAGGAGAGACAGCAGTTATTGAGTACGTTGAAAAAGAAGCAACGTAGTATTCAGTCGGAATTGTCTAAGAAGCGTCGCTCAGCCGATAAGTTGAATGCACAAATTGATTTCTTGATTGAACAGGAAATAGAGAAAGCACGTAAGCGTGCTGAAGAAGAAGCACGTCGTAAGGCAGAGGCGGAAGCAAAACAGTCTGGTAAAGCTTCGAAAAAATCGGCAGAATCATCGGATAAAGACCAAAAAACGCTTGCGAAAGGTAAGATTGATGCTTATAAGATTGATTCAGAGGATCGACGTTTGTCGGGTACGTTCGAACAGAATAAGGGAAAACTACCTGTTCCTATTACTGGTGCGTATGTAATAGTTGGTCATTATGGTCAGTATCAAGTGAGTGGTTTACGGAATGTACGTCTTGATAATAAAGGTATTGATATTAAGGGAAAGAAAGGGGCAATGGCACGTGCCGTATTCAATGGAGAGGTTTCTGCTATTTTCCAGTATAACGGATTGGCGAATGTGTTGGTGCGTCATGGTAATTATATTTCGGTATATTGTAATTTGTCTTCTGTCTTGATACGTAAGGGTAGCCAGCTGAAAACAGGTGATATGATTGGGGAAGTGCATACTGATAAAGATGGAAATACGGTACTTCATTTCCAGTTACGTAAAGAGGTCAATAAGTTGAATCCTGAACTTTGGTTGAGGCATTAGTATTAAAATTATAATTGATTGTTTTTTCGAATTAAGTGGAGGTTTTCGATGGATCGAATAGATCTTTCGAAAACCTTTTTCGTTTTAGATGATATGGCTTTTTAGAGGCTTGTAGAAGGCCTTTGTTGGCTTAAAAAACGCGACTTGTCGCGTTGGCTGATGTGACAAGTCACGTAAGGCAACGATACAAGTATCGATAGCCAACGCGACAAGTCGCGTTTTTGGGGGGGTATTATTGGGAGTGAATTTTAGTCTGAGTAATTTTTCCGGATGCTGTTTTCCGGTTGAAAACACAGAAAAAAAGGGAATCCGGTTTTGTTTAGAACCGGAATCATTGTGTGCTGTGAGTCATTTTTCTTTGTGTTTGGAGTATAAAATTACGAATCTGTGAATGAATTTCCCGTTTGTTATACTTTGTCGTTCAGTGCTTATATTATATAATAATGTATATGGGAATCTCCGTTATATCCTCCTTTGCAGAAAAACGAGCAATAAAACCTGCTGTAAAACAGATATTTGCAAAAATATTTGAAAAAAGTTGTAAAAAAAGTGCGTATAATATTTGCAGTTTCGGAAAAAGCCTGTAATTTTGCACCCGCTTTCGA
>PPYF01544809.1_pt1 | contig 24340 bp, 11 predicted proteins | sample 1559871 | NCBI WGS metagenome assembly PPYF01 (sample SAMN08240021, study PRJNA423297) | Human gut metagenome, whole genome shotgun sequencing project. | reverse complement strand
TGGAGGAAGTCAGAGGCGAAGTTGGCGGTCGTGAGTATCATGGTTTTGTCTATTCTGCCACGGACGGACAGGGCAACAAGGTGGGAAATCCTTTCAAGGCTTCAAAGATTGACAGGTCTGTCGGTGCGGAGGCAATAGAAAAGCGGTTCGCTTATTCTGCCAAGAAGTTCAAGGAGGACAAGAAACTCTCCGAGATGACCCGTCATAGCGTGGAAGCTGTCTTGAAGCAGACGTCCCATAAGGATAAGTTCATAGAACTTCTGAAAGCAAAGGGCATTGATGTCGTTTTCCGCCATACAGCTGACGGTCGTATCTACGGAGCAACATTCATTGACCACCGCACCCAAAGCGTGTTCAATGGTTTAAGACTTGGAACGAATCTTTCTGCCAATGCCATGCAGGAGCATTTCACCTTACCTTACGTGAACGAGCGGCCGATACCGCTTATCATTCCAAAAGAAGAAGACTCTGGCTTGGAGCAGGAACTTCAAGGTTCTGGCTTGTTCGATGAGTACGGCAGCGGTCTTGGACTTATGGCAGGGAATGGTTCTTCCAACGAGGCACAGGAAGCAGCATTCGATAGAGAGTTACGCAGAAAGAAAAAGAAGCGAAAAGGGAGAAACCTTTAATCGTATTATCAAGGTATAACTTCAAAACAGAAAAACAATGGCACAAGAAGACGATTTGAGAGCATTGGGAAAAATAATGGATTTTCTCCGTGCCGTGAGTATAATACTCGCAATTATGAATGTATATTGGTATTGCTATGAGGCAATGCGTATGTGGGGAGTGACAATCGGGGTTGTTGACAGAATCCTTATCAACTTCAACCGTACAGGTGGTTTGTTTCATTCTATCCTCTACACAAAGTTGTTCTCGCTTTTACTCTTGGCACTCTCATGTCTTGGAACCAAGGGCGTAAAGGCAGAGAAGATGAGTTGGAGCAAGATTTGGACGGTTCTTGCCGTAGGCTTCTGTCTGTTCTTCCTCAACTGGTGGATATTATTGTTGCCTATATCACATTTGGGCAATGCTACGCTATACATCTTTACGATGACAGCGGGTTATATCTGCCTGTTGATGGGAGGACTCTGGATGAGCAGACTCATGAAACACAACCTCATGGAGGATGTCTTCAATAATGAGAACGAGAGTTTCATGCAGGAGACCCAACTCATGGAGAACGAGTATTCCGTCAATCTGCCAACACGCTTCTACTACAAGAAGAAACGGCAGAGAGGATGGATCAACGTGGTCAATCCGTTCCGAGCGACCATCGTGTTAGGTACACCGGGTAGTGGCAAGTCTTTTGCTGTAGTGAACAACTACATCAAACAGCAGATAGAGAAGGGGTATTCAATGTATATCTATGATTTCAAGTTTCCCGACCTTTCTACGATTGCCTACAACCACATGATGAACCATCAGAATGGATATAAGGTCAAGCCCCTGTTCTATGTCATCAACTTTGATGATCCTCGCAGAAGTCATCGCTGCAATCCCATTCACCCAGATTTCATGAGTGACATTTCCGATGCTTATGAGAGTGCATACACCATCATGCTCAACCTCAACAAGACGTGGGTTCAGAAGCAGGGCGACTTCTTCGTGGAGAGTCCGATTATCCTCTTTGCAGCCATTATCTGGTACTTACGCATCTACAAGAACGGAAAGTATTGCACCTTTCCCCATGCCATAGAACTGCTCAACCGCAGATACGAAGATGTCTTTCCTATACTGACGAGTTATCCCGAATTGGGAAACTATCTTTCTCCATTCATGGACGCCTGGCAAGGTGGGGCAATGGAGCAGTTGGCTGGTCAGATTGCAAGCGCAAAGATTCCGCTGTCACGAATGATTTCACCACAACTCTACTGGGTGATGTCCGCAAGCGAGTTTACACTCGACATCAACAATCCCGAAGAACCGAAGATTCTCTGTGTCGGCAACAATCCCGACCGTCAGAACATTTATGGCGCTGCACTCGGCTTGTACAACAGCCGCATCGTAAAACTCATCAACAAGAATGGACAGCTCAAATCATCCGTTATCATTGACGAGTTGCCGACCATCTATTTCAAGGGATTGGATAACCTGATTGCTACGGCACGAAGCAACAAGGTTGCCGTCTGCTTGGGCTTCCAAGACTTCTCGCAGTTGGTTCGCGATTATGGAGACAAGGAGGCCAAGGTGGTTATCAATACCGTTGGTAATATCTTCAGCGGACAGGTCGTTGGCGAGACCGCCAAGACTTTATCCGAGCATTTCGGCAAGGTGCTCCAAAAGCGCCAGTCCATTTCCATCAATCATCAGGATGTCTCTACATCTATCAATACCCAGAAGGACAGTCTCATTCCGCCGAGCAAGATTAGCGGACTCACCCAAGGTCTGTTTGTCGGCTCTGTTTCCGACAACTTCACCGAGCGCATAGAGCAGAAGATCTTCCATGCCGAGATTGACGTTGACACCGACAAGGTAAAGCGAGAGGAAAGCAATTATCAGCCAATCCCTATCATCAACGACTTCAAGGATGCCGATGGCAACAACTGCATGAAGCAAGCCATTCAGGACAACTACAACCAAATCAAGGAAGATGTCAAGCAGATAGTCAAGGATGAGCTGGAACGCATCGCTGCTGACGAGAACTTGAAGCACTTGATACAGAAGTAATTTGATTCAGAAAAAACACTTGAACTTAACATCTTTTGGGTACCGATTCATGTGATATGCTGGTACCGAGTCAAGTGATATATTGATACCGATTCAAACGCTACGATGGTACCGATTCGCCGATATCATCAGGTATAAAATGAATTTAGGCAGCAACGTATCCCTATGGATTTCGTTACTGCCTAAAATAAGTAACGCCCCTCTAGTATGCTGCCTTTCGGCGCGCCTGAGGGGCTTATTATCTTTAGTTGAATGAACTGTCTTTCTTTTTGCGCTGCAAAGTTAAGAACTTTTTTTGGAACTACCAAATAAAAAACAAAGATTTTTCTAAGTTTTTCAAATTTTCCACATTTCTTCGTCTTTTCAATCCTCAGGAAAGCCCATGGCAGGTAGCGACACGACATCTTTATACTCATCCAACAATGCTATCAGCCTGGTTTTGAATGGAGAAGTAGGATTCACCGTCTGCAACAGATAGTTCAGGATACAGGCTGTATAATAGAATTTCTTCAATCTCGCCTTATGAGGTTCTCTGAGCCATTTGAGCTTTTTGGAAAATTCCAACCGCTCCGGCACGATACTCATATCTCGATTCCAAAGACGGGCATGATGGGCACAGATGTTCCTCACGTAGTTGATGGCATGCAACCAGGAGCAAAATGTCTTAGGAGGCAATCCGAAATACGAGGCGATACCAGCTATGTCAGCACGGTTCTTCAACCCCATACATATTCTTGAAAGATGGTTGAAATACATAATTTCCACACTCATCCAAGAAGGTGGGTTCACAGGATCATAGTACTTGCTAGTATAATGCTGTATGAATACCTCAGCACGATTGTTATGCAGCTGTTCCCTAATATGACTTTGAATTTCCGAATATACATCAATGGTTAGCTGCTTCCCACCACGCAACATGATGGTCTTGGGCGCATTGAATATATCCTGTCTGTCTTGCCAATGCGAACCGTATTTATGACTTAATTGGTAGATGATCTGAGTTCTGATGGCTACCTCAAGCCTTTCTATCGCATCAAATACCAACAAACGGAGCTTTCTGTCAAAAACATAAAGGTTATAGACATGATCCCAGGTGATACCTTTCTTGAAAGAATCCAATATTTCTCTTTCTTGATTGGTTTCTTTAAAAGGCAGCATATAGGCACTCATCCTATAGTAGCTGATATTGGCAAGATGCCTTTTGGCACGTGTCTCATCAGCAAATTGAAGCCCTCTGGATTTGAGGAGTTCAACCTGCTGCTGATAGGTCAATGGTGGCTTTGTATATCTTTCCATACTCTCACAATTTTATTTAAGTTACAAAAGTATAGAAAAAATTCCTGTATAAAAGAAGAAATGCCTAATTTTCTTGTATTCTGAAAACACTTTTCAGTAATTCTATAGAAAATGAGCTTTTTCATCGCCTCATCCTCTCCAATTCATCATCCCGTCGCATCTTATCATTCAACTTCTCCTGCATCTTGTCCAGAAAATAGGTGCGACAATAGTTCTTGCGTCTTCTGATGTCGGTATAGAAACGATAGCAGTCCTTGGCTTTGATGCCGAAGAACTGGTACATGGCTTGCGCCAAGTCCTTGAACTTCACATCGCCATCGTTCACGCTTCCCATTACGCAGATGCCATATACCATTTCTACAAGGTCAACGGCATTGCCAGTCCATTTCACTAATGGCTTTGATTCTGATGATACTGGCGGAGAGACTTCTGAAGTGGATGTGGTCACATGAAGATGATATGTTGCTGTCACATGCTCTTGCATTCTGCGGACAAATGCAATTGCTTTGCGCACATACAAGCCTACGGTTCCCAAACAATCCTTTATATGGGGCATTGACAGATGAAAGTCAAGCTCGGTCTCTGCGTATGACAGTGCAAAGACCGCTTGCTTCACGTTGGTGCTGCATAAATCAACCACAACCTTGATAAACTCACGATATGAGTTCTCCAAAGCGTTACCACCTTTGTTCTTATGACCTGCATTCAGCAAGTTGAAAAAATCAGTCTCTATCAATATGTTGTATTCCATGTTTCTGTCTCTTTTATGGGTTTGTACTAATTTGCTGTTTCTGTGCGCACATCATTTATTAGTCCAATACCTATGCCATTCCAAGACAGTCTAAACAATAGGATGATGATATTTCCTGATAATCAGCAACTTTATCAAGAGAATAAGATTTTCACAAGGAAATTGCAAGCAGAAATAGTGTAAGGAAAACCGGACACTCGTCCAATCTTCCTTACACTGTTCTTATACCGTTACAACTTATTAGTAGGAATACCATACTCTTTCATACGGGCATAGAATGTAGTATGGCTCATTTCCAACATTTTTGCCGCATCACGCTTGATGCCATTGCATTGCTTCAAAGCCCACAAGATACGCTCTCGATTGATCTTGCGTTCTTGTTCATCAAAGTCCAAAGCCTCTTCTGTCAATGCCGATTGTGACAACTGCAAGTCCTCGACATCTATTATCTCATTCTCGCATAACAGCATAGCTCGCATGATACAGGATTTCAACTCACGCACATTGCCTGGCCATGTATGGCTTACAAGTGCCCTTTGCGCTTCCTTACTGATACATTTTATTTCTTTGTCCGTATGCCTATCATATAGTTTCAGGAAGAAGTTAGCTAATGGCATAATATCTTCCTTGCAATCCCGCAACCGTGGAATCTCAATAACCGCTTCGTGAAGTCGATAATACAGGTCGCTTCTGAATCGTCCTTCCCGAACTGCCTCTTGCAGGTTTTCGTTGGTGGCGGCAATAATGCGCACATCAGCCACTTTATCTTTTGTAGCTCCCAATGGTCGGTAGCTCTTGGATTGCAACACACGCAACAGCATCGCCTGTACGTCTTTCGGCAGGTTGCCTATCTCGTCCAAGAACAGCGTACCTCCAGCAGCCAATTCAAAGTAACCTTTTCTTGCTGCGTCTGCACTTGTGAATGCACCTTTCTCATGTCCGAAGAGAGCGGAAACGGCAAGTTCCGCAGAAAGCGTACCACAATCTACTACTTCAAAAGGCTTGTCGGCTCTTTTGCTTTGTAGATGTATCTTTTCCGCTATATGTTCTTTGCCAGTTCCGTTGTCGCCCAATATCATAACAGCCATGTCGCTTTTGGCAAACAATTCTGCCATTTTGTATATACGGCGAAACTTCTCACTTTTGCGGTAAACGATCTTGTTATTCAACTCTACGAGTCGTTTCTGCTTGTCTATGATTTCTTCCAAACGTTCATAAACTACATCAAGCAACAATTTCTTCGGTATATAGTCTTCCGCTCCCAATTTCATAGTCCTCACGGCACTCATGCTTTCATCGTAAGATGTCATGATGATAAATGGATTCTGGTAGCCGTTACTACGCATCCATTCCAACAGGTCGATACCGTTATCATTCCCCAAGCGCATATCCGAAATGACAACATCCCATTCAGAGGATTCCCTCACAGCTTTCAGACCATCTCTGTAATTGTAGCATAAGATTGTTTTCCATCCCTTCGCCTCCAACTTCTTGCCCAACATATTACAAAATGTCGGGCTGTCTTCAATGATTATTACTTTCTTCATGCTGTTACCTCCTCAATTTTCTTTTGTGCGGCTTTGATGATTGCCTCACCATGTGCGAAAACATCCTCAACCGCTTGGTTGATAACGTCGTCTGACGATGTAGAATCTTCAATCAGGTCAAAGAGATGGTTCAAAGACTCGTCAGATTGTACCATCATCCACGAGCTTCTTGCGTGGTGAATGGCATCGGACATTTTCTTGCGGTTCTCCTCTTTGGCTGCATTACGGATACTGCCCAATGTATCAGTCATTTCCTTTACGAAATTCTCCAAAGTCTCTTTTTCATTGCCGTAGGTCAGCAACATAGAGAAGTCTATTTGTTTTTCTGCTATCTTGCCATTCACACACTTTCTTGCAGTGTTTATCAAATCCTTGTCAGACATCGGCTTGAACAGACAAGCGACAAATCCTGCGTCAAGCAGTTCTTGCTCACTCACATTTGGTGCTGCTGTCATAACGACAACAGGAATGGTCTTGGAGTTACGCACGTTCACCATACGCATCATTTCCAGAATCTCGATACCATTCACTTCAGCCATCTTCAAATCCGTTATCAGCAGATCATAAGATTTTTTGCGCATCATATCCAATAAATCCGTGGCATTATTACAAGTGTCACATACGATACCGTTTGATGCAAATGCCTCACGAATGGTACTCAGTTGCACATGGCTATCATCAATGGCAATGACAGTAAACGAATCTTGTCGTTTCGTTCTATACTGAGTTGGTTCCACTTTCTGCTTTTCGGCTGCAGCCATAGGAAGACTAATGGTAAAAATACTTCCCAGCCCTTGGTGACTGGACACATCGATTTTTCCTTTCATCAGTGAAACGAGGTTCTTGACAATGGAAAGCCCCAAGCCAAATCCCGGTTGGGTGACCGCATTTCCCAATCTTGCAAATTCCTTGAAGATTTGTTTTTGTTGCTTGTCGTCCAATCCTGTTCCTGTATCCTTAACCATTAGCATGAACACACCATTCTTATAGGTTGTGGACAATACTATCTCACCCTTTCCCGTATATTTGATGGCATTGGAAAGCAGATTGCGTCCTATTGTAAGCACCTTTTCCTTGTCTCCATTGACAACACCATCTGCCTTATTGCTGACGCTCAATTCCAGTTGCTTCTTCGCAGCAAAGGGCTCATACTCCATCTTTAATTGCTCGGCAATGTCCATCATACGGAAAGGGCGTTCCTTGACGGTCGCCTTTCCATTCGCTAATTTGGAGTAAACCAGGAAACTGTCAATCATAGAAGTCAAGCCTTTCGATGTGTCAACAATCAAGTCGGCATACCGTTTGCTTTCATCCGTAGCATCATCAAGTCCGCTAATCTTGCGAGCATAATCCTTGATGGCAGACAAAGGACTGCGCATCTCATGCGTTACAGTCAGCATCACCTTTCTTGTTTCTTCCTTGCTCTTACGTGTCTTGAATGCAAATCGCCACACCAATAGGAATAATACGAAAAACACCAATATCAAAAATCCTATCATCCCTATATAATAATAGGTATAATTGCCTTCCAAGTCTGCGATTTGTCGCTCACGAACTTTGATGCCTTTATCCACATTCTCATCAGCTATGCTGATTACTCTTTGCAACTGCTTATTGATACTTTCATTTCTGTTTCCCAGACTATCCAAAATCTCCACAACCTTACGGCTTTGCTGGTGATGTTTAGCAACAACCGTTTGGTTTAGGTTGGTGAGCATCTTTTCAGTTTGGGTTAAACGGTTGCCTGTTGTTACTCCATTTTCTTTCTTGCCGAACAATCTACTGAAGAAACCTCGCTTCTTTGGCTTTGCCTGCTGTGGCATAGCTGAAAGTCTTTTGCTTTCAGTCTTATTCTGCTCTACAATTCTTGGAACTTCTGCGGTCAGCTTTTCTTGAGTGGCATTCAATTCCTGCATGGCATCCTTTATATCCAGAAGGAGCTGTTCCTTTTCTGCAAGAAGACGGCAGATCGTATCAGAATCTTCTTTCGGACAAATACCTGCGATGCCTTCAAGCATACTGTCCACTTCCAATCGAAGCGAATGATACTCATTTACATCTGTTGAGTCCCAATCCGCAACCATTTCACCAAGCAGTGACAATTCCGTTATGTGCAAGTTTAAGTCATGCACATTCTTTCGCCACTGATGCAGTTCTGCATTTCTACACTCAATCTCCTTTCTGTCGCGCCATTCAAATAGGCCGATTACAATGGTACATCCTACGATGACGATGGCAGTCATGATGCCTAAAGCCATCCATCTACAGATATGCCCGGTCTGTTCTTTGCGTTCCATGTTGTTTACTTTTTACGTTTCTATTACTTCATTATTGCTTTGCACTAACATTTTAATCGGCAAAGATAATGGCAGGAAGTATCAAAGACGAATATTTATATATATTATAACAACTTTTATGTAAATTCTTGGTAAAAACAGCATATCGTTAGAAAAAGAGCCATTATTGAATAATAACCATTGGCAAGAAAGCCAAAAGCTGACAGAGTGTAGATTGTGAGACTTAATCGAAAAAGGATGGCAAGAGTTTCAATCCTACCATCCTTTTGAATCTTATTGAAAAGTCTTTTGCGTTGTCAGCTTTATCAATGAGTAAATGAGAGAGTCGTTTACCTAACTCTTACATAAGGGGCAGACTCACGAGCCTAAAGACTGGGAGAAGCTGCTCTACATGATGGATTCCACCACGATAACGCTCTTTGACAACATACTCAAAGGTGTCGGGCGGCACCAGAAATCAGGCAAGAAGAAAGGCGGCATGAAAGTGCATACGGTAATGAAGTATCATGTCGGCGTGCCGATGGTGGTGCAGCTCACATCTGCCGCAAAACACGATCATTACCTGCTGAAGGAGGTGCATTTGACATAAGACTCCACTTTGGCGATGGATCGTGGTTACGTCGACATCGCACAATTCCAACGTCTTACCGAAGAAGGCGTGTGCTACGTGACCAAAATGAAGAAAAACCTTAAGTACGAGGTACTTGAATCCATTACTTACGTCAACCCGCAGGGACTGGTGCCGCACATAGACAAGAAAGTGCTTTTTACAAGAGGGGAACTCACCCATGAGGCACGTAGGGTGGAGATATTTTACGAGACAAAGAAGCCGGTTGTGCTGTTGACCAACAACTTTGAGTTCACGTTTGAGGACATTTCTGAAATTTATCGCCTCAGATGGGCCATCGAGTCGCTATACAAACAGCTAAAACAAAAATTTCCGCTTCATTTCTTCTATGGGGAGACATGGGTAGTCTTGATTGCAAATCTGCTGATAACAGTTCTGTCAAGAAGCATCAAGAGGCACTGTGCATTCTCGCAGGTTGTTACCATGGTACGACTTATGCTCATGTTCTACGTCGATTTATCGCATTCATGGAAAATCCCGAGAAAACCTGGAATGATTTCCTTGCAAAGAGGAGGCAAAAAGCACCACCAGAACCAAGTCTTTTCGATTAAGGGGGCTTACTTTTGAAAAAATAAACCCCGAAGTCCTATTTTACGGGACTTCGGGGAGGATTTTTATGCTCTTTTGTGTGTTGCTGGACAGCAATAGTTCACCTTAATACCCGTTAACCAATTTGTTTGAACTTGATTCCTGGCGCAAAGGTAAAAGAATAAACTCATGCCGAGCATACCAAAGGAAGGATGACATATGTATCATCCTTCCTAAAGTGAAATATAGTTTTACATTATACTCAAACTAAATATAAATAATGCAAAAACTATCAATACGCACATGCCTGTTATTATGCTCCATATTCTGCAAGATATCAATGTTGCCTTTTGAAAGATTTTGAAATATTCAATATATCTATCGTTTCTCCATAACATCCTGTAATTTATGAAAAGAACAGGGAATACCGTTATTATGCAAAAAGTAATCTTTTCTGTATGGACCAATGATAACCAAGGAAATATCATCGATGTAAAATTAATCATAGTCCATAGTAATAGTGCTGTAAATGCCAACATTGTTACATCAGCGACTAAAATGATAGTGCTGCACTTTGCGTCAACTAATGCCTCTATGACATTTTTTTTTGCTTTCAGAGGCTTTCTTTTACAGCATTGCAACACACTATTAGATATGCATAAGACCACCTTATAGTAATATAATTGCATTCGCCTATTGAAATTAAAAATGCAAAAATATAGTCTATTCCAAAATAATACTATTTGTTTCATTTTATCATTTCTTTAGCTGCATCTTTTCCAAAATCATTACCATACCAAGCTCCAACAGCACCTCCAATAAAGCCTCCTATAATTCCGCCAGGGACAGCTCCAACACCACCAAAACACCCACCAATACTTGCGCCGATTGTTGCTCCGATTTTTGCACCAGCAGCCCCACCTGCAAATCCACCAACAGCTCCTGCTGTCTGAATTGTAGCATTGTAACCAAAATGTCCACCATCTTGAACGTAGCCTTGATAAATGTCGTACCCTGATGAAACAACTGTGATAGCTCCACTAACTCTGGCTGTTCCCTTTATTATTCCAGAATATTTTACGTTTGCAGGAGTCGTTGTTACATACTGATTACCATTAAAGATTGTTCCTGATTTATGCTTAAAATACCATTTACCATTACTTCCCACATTTACATTTTTAAATTGTTCTGCTGCAGATCCTGCTATAGTAAACGGAGCATCTAAGGCTTCAAAATAAGGAGAAAATGTAGATTTGTTATCTATGGACCATTCAGAATAAGATTGTCCTCCTGGTCTATGTGCCATTACAGAAATTGCATATCCAATTGATGATTCGGTATCCTTGCATACACCAAAAGTTGTATATCCATTTTTGACAGATAACCTATTCATGTATTTATCATACGAGAACCTGTTTTTGTTGAAATATTGTTGCAACTTAGTAAACTCAGTTTTTCCCACAGCTATTCTAAGATCTTTATTTCCATCATTTATTGTTCTCTTTTGCCCATCAACCTCATAATCTGTCAACCCCCAAAAATCAACTCTGCTTAGAGGATTATTGCTAACAAAATTATAGGATGAATAATTAGGTTTGTTTTCAGCTAATGGATCTACTGAAATCCAAAGGTTTACCCTTGGGTCATAGTACCTCGCCCCATAGTAATACAAACCTGTCTCCTCATCGAATTCCTTCGCATTGAAAAGATAAGGTGTATTCCAGATGTTGTTGCGCTCCTCAACGAACACTTCACCGAAAGGTACATACTCAATATGCTGCACCACCTCGCCGTCAAGGTTGGTGATGTAACTACTGCTACCCAAGTGGTCTGGGTGGTAGTAGAACTGCATCTTCTCGTATGTATCCCCTTCTTGGAAGTTGTTCTTTGCAGCTCTCGCTAAAGCTCGTGTCTGAGCAGCCTCCAAGCTGCCGTCATTGCAGCAGAAGCCCTTGCCATCGACATAGTCGTTGTTGTCCTCGCCATTGTACGGCACTGCAAAGGTTGCATAATTATCCTTAATGACCTGCAACTGTTGAGTATATTTAACCTTATAATCAACAGACAAGCCATCAGTCTCACTACCTGCATACTGGATGCGGCGTGGGTCTGAGCCGTAAGAGTCGAAGTCACCAATCTTGGAAACGACACGCTGACTACCGATATAGATATGCTTGGTGTAACGTCCGCCTTGGTTGGCAACGAGGTAAGGAGATACATACAATGAGAACTTGGCGGTGTTCGTGCGACCTCCAGCAAACTCGGAGTTTACATACACTTGGTCACTTTCGCCAGAAGTCTTCACCGTGCGCTCACCATCAGCATCGTACCAATAATTGGTTACAAAGCCATTGTCATCAGAAGCAAGGAGACGGTTCTCCTCGTCCCACTTGAGCTTACGCTCTGCGGCTTTCTCGTCAGCAATACCGTCCTTCTTTGTGCGGCTTGTATTGACATAGACAAGATTACCATTGGCATCATACTCATAGGTATGGCTGTTGTTCACATTCTCGATTTCTGAAGGCGTCTCCTCTGTGCGGTAGTTCACATCCTTCACGTTAGCAAGCTGGAACTTCTTGCCTGTCTCTGTTCCATAGGTGTATGACAAATCATAACCTGCATTCAATGTGCCGTTGAACTGCACATTGTTCTGCGTGAGAATCTGACGCTTCGATGTGATACGGTGCATATTGTCGTAACCCATCGCAAGAGTGTAGCTTGCGGTCTTGTTGTCAGCACCAGTATAAGTACCTGTTGCACTGACAAGACGGTAGAGTGCATCGTATGTATAGGCATGAGCCATCTGTCCGCCAGCCTTTCCACTCTGTGGAACTGACGCACCATTAACCACGCTGAGCACATTGCTCACCGCATCGTAAGTGTAAGCGTTATCCATAATGGTGTTGCCACCACTATTCACAGTGAGGTTCTGCAATCTGCGACGTTGTGGGTCGTAGGTGTAGAAGGTCTCAGCACCATTGCAGTACTTCAAGTATGTGCGCTGCTCAAACTTGTCATAGCCGATCTTGCTCACATAATCGTAGCCGTATGACTTGTAGCCATGAACCTTCTCAAGCTGACCTCCGAGGTTGTAAGAATAGGTAATCTTCTCCTCATCAGGATAGATCATCTCCAACAGACGGTTGTGGCTGTCATAAGTCCATTGCGTCACGTAGGTTGCTATCGCCTGGTTAGGCACAATCAGCGTGCGGCGGGTCTTGGTGACTTCGCCCATCTTGCCATAGAAATACTCAATGGCACCCGTTCCGTCCTCGCGGAGCATCAACCTACCGATACGGTTCTGAGAGGCATTGCGACCACCATAGTAATACTTCACGTTGTTCTCCGGGTGGTCAGGATAGTTGATACCCGTCAGACGCAGATAGTCGTAATCATAGGTGATGAACTTGCCTTCCTTCGCAAGGTTGGCAGTCTGCTTGGTCAGCACATTGCCGAGAGCATCATAAGTGAAACTTGTGATGCCGCTTGCAGGATGGTTCACCTCAGTACGGCGGTCACCCATGTCGTAAGTAGAGGTCGTCACATTGCCCTCCGTGTCGGTAACACGAACAAGACGCTGTATGCCATCATACTCAAACGAAGTGGTAATCTCACCGTCAGGACCGCTCTTCTGGATGGTCTTTAAGGTCTTGCCACTGCCATTGGTATGGGTAGCCTGGACATTATGGAGTGCGTCTGTTACGGTTGTAACAAGTGCATGACTGCTATTGTCAACAGTATAGGCCGTAGTTGTCGTAGAGTTGTCAGGCAATGTCACTGAGGTAGCACGGTCGAGCACGTCATAAACAGTAACCGTTGGAGATACATTGTCAAATGACTTGTTGAACGTTGATTTCGATCCATTTCCTTCCGTTGTAGGATAGAATGCCTTTGCCACACGTCCGAAAGCGTCATACACGTTTCTTCCGCTGACTATCATCACGTTCTCATCCTTGGCAGAGTTGCCCTTTGCTGCACTTGTCACAACACCGTCCTTCTTCACCTGAACGGCTCTTCCGAAGCCGTCAACGAAAGTAACGGTCTCCAAGTCATCGTTAGGATGCTGGATGTCGTAGTGCTTGGTCACTGCGTAAGCAGGAGCGGTAATGCCACTCTCACCAAAGGTAGCCAAAGGCTGATATTCAAAGGCGATGGCATAAGGCACGCCCGTAGCCAACTCATTTGGACCACGCACGCCAGTAATGCGACCGAGGTCGTCAACATCAGTCTCATAGTAGAAGTTGTTGAGGTCACGATGCTCCTTGGCAATGCCATAGCGATAGTCAAAATTGCCTTGCTCGCTGCGGTAGCCCCACGCATCGTCAATACGCTCCACATACATGTTCATTTCCGGCTCATAGCGGTACTTGTACCACATGCGCTGTCCCTTGCCGTTGGCAGGGAGGGTCTTCTGGATGATGTTGCCGTAAGAGTCGTACTTGTAATCAGTAACAGCCTCGCCATCATTCAACTGCTGTGTAATCTGCGTGATGTGGTTGGCGTAGTTGGTATTATACTTTGCCGTCACATGGTGATAGAGTGAGCCGTCACCGCCAGTCACCGTAACATCTATTGGAAGTCCGAAGATATGCTTCGCTGCATTGTCCGTGTATTTAATGGCGGTTGCATAGTCAAACTTTCCGCTTCCGTCCTCGCCAAGGCTTCCCTTGTCGCTGTACTTGTAGGACTTCAACTCACCATGATAGCCATTAAGATAATACTCGTTCCAAGCCTCGGATGTAACCACACCGTTTGCCGCTCCCTCATACTGCAAATTTGCCGTATAGCGGAGAGGTACGAATGCAGATGCACGGTCACTCCAAAGGTTCACGTCACGCTTTGCGAACGTGTACTTGTCACCGTCGGCAGTCATATAATAACTGTCGTAACGGTTCTTTGTCTCCGTGTACTTGTTGCCGTTGGCATCCTCTACGGATGTGGCGGTAACATTGCCCTGCGTGTAGTAGTTGGCTACATCGTAGTTCTCAACAGCCTGTCTGTAAACAGAATTGCCATTCTCCGTGTCGAGGTTCTTGGTGATAACCTCACCGAAACCGAGGAACTCACGTTCATGGCGGTCACGTTTTCCGTCCTTATACTCAAAGGCAGTTGTCATGACTGGACCATCGTCATGGATTCCGTCGTCAATCGTCAAGGCAGACATTACCCACTTGCCACCAGGAAGGCCGTAGGTCGGAGTGGTGTGGGCATAGTCCAATGTGAAAGTTCCGCCCAAGGAATTGGTGACTGACTTCAACATGTTGGTTCTGCCAATGGCAGAGCGTGTAACCTTCAACTCGCTTTCCTTCTCAGACTCAACGATGTCAAGATAACCGTCACCATCAACATCCTGCAATGAATAGGTAGGGCGGTTGATGCTATGTGAGGTGGAAGCACCAGGGTTGGTTGAAATCTTGATGCTTATGACAGGAATGTTGATGGTCAAAGTGAACGCTGCGTTTGCAGACTCTGATGTAGAGGCTGATTCACTAAGCGCACTTGCACCCTTCCAACTGATAGGCTCGTCAAAGCCATTGCCTGTATTAAGGGCAACAGTGATAACATCACCATTCTTCCAGACCTTATCTGGGAGACCGTCAGAGTTGATGTCGATAAGGTTGTATTCCTCTTCGCTCTCTGAGGTTACGAGACCAAAGCCTGCGGAGAAACTACCAGAGGCCTTGTTTATACCTTGGTATTTCTCATCTTCAAATTTTCCCCAGTCATGACTTACATCGCCACCTGCGCCAATATTATAAGAAAGGCTCTTACCACTCTGTATGCGGTCAAGTCCCCAATCAATAGGTTCAGTAAAGGCATAGCCCAGATTTAATCTTACTTTCTTGTCGGAAAGAATCTTGTCTGGTAGTCCATCGCCATTGATATCTATGAACGATTCTACTGCTTCATCCGTATTCTTTGGCGCACTGCCGGAAATGGAGAATTGAGCCAGCCATGAACTCTGTTGGTTCTGTGCGGAAGACTTGCTTCCTGAGATAAGTTTTGTAATGCCAGACACAGAAGCTACTGGATTGCCGCCATATCCCCATGCTTCAGAAGCATTGTCAGAGTTATTAGCTCCGATACCCTTGTAGATTTCTCCACTCAATCCGCCCTGCGAATTGGTGTATTGGATAGTACCACCAGCAATGATGTCAGGGAATCCGTCACCATTCATATCCATCATGGCAACTTCCGTCTTGGAACTGCCATTTGCATTGTTGTGGGTAATGCCAAGTGCACCTCCTTGCACAACGGTACTCTTGCTTGATACCACTTGGCTTACAGCTGTCGCACCAGTACCCTGCAAATATTCACCAGCAAGTCCTGCCACTTCAGCATTGTTATCCAATGGATTGGTAAGGAGTACTTCCTGTTCTGTCAATCGGGCTGTACTTGCCTCGGTTGCAGTAAGATAGATGTCCTGTCGCTGACCGACCCACTTGTCCATAGAAGTCTGGTCTGTACCCAATGGAGTGAATGCCATTGTGAGAGGATCAACCTTGTCGTTCTCGTTTTCAGGCAATTTCAGCAATGACTCGTCAATAGGCTTTGCATATCTGCCCTCTGCCGAGTTATAAACAAAACCTCCCCAGCCACGGTAAAGCATACCGAAGCCAAGATTGTCATTCTCTGCATAGAATCCAGCAAGCACATTCTCTGTTACGAGACCTGCCGCATCTTTCAGAATGGAAACAGAGGCTGAAGTAACAGTTTCATTAGAGATTGCTGCCGGATAGCTGTATTCAAACCAGATGTTCTTTCCTGCGGTCATTGCAAATCGCAGAGTATCGGCTTTCAAGATGCCATTCTCGATATTGAAAGACTTCTTGCCAACAAGTGCATCCTCTGTCTTGGCGGTCAAAGTAACCTGGCCATTGATGGAATTGTCAGAAAGGGTAAGCACTGGCGACACAACCAAAACGGTATCAGTCGCAGTGGTCAAGTATGGCTTGCCCTCTGCCAAGGCATTTGCGAAAGTCTTGTAATGTGCAGGAACTGACATGGTCTGCTCAACATTGGCAGAATCCTTGTAAGTTACAGACGCTTGCCAACCGATATTCTTCCAATCAACATTTGAGGTGGATGAAATCTCAAAGCTGAAGTTGGTCAGCTTTTCAGTATTCTCCAGACTGATGTTGAGTGAATCGCCATTGAAAGTCTCATTAGCCTTCAGTGTACGAGCAAAGACCGTCTTCTCGATATAGTTCGGGTTGTCGTTTCCGTCACTGTCTTTCTTGTCGTTGCTGCCGATGATGCTGAGAACAACATCGTCGGTTGTTACAGGCTTGTGGAAGACACTGTGGACTTCCACGCTTGCGCCATTCTCCACATTGGCAGAGGTGTTCACGTCATAAATGGCACCATCCTCAGGCTTGTACTCTGTTGAAGAAAGCCCGTTAGGCAAAACATTAGATTCGCCAGCGTATGTAATGGTAGGCGACCAGTTCACCTTGTCAAATGAGCCGTTGCTTGTTTCCTCGGAACCCGACTGTACACGGAAATAGATTCTGTCACCCCGCTTGACGGCAACAGAAGAGACTGCAGCGGCATAAGAACTGCCGTCGCCCTTTGCAATAGTCTTGCTCCAAAGCTCATTGCCACCCTTTTGGATAGCAACTCTTACGCCGTCTGCCTTCTGATACTCGTCAGCATCATAGTCACCAGTCGGAGCGACAAGGCTCACTTGCCCTGCCACGCTGACAGTTCCATCCTTAGGAGCCTGCCATACACGCACGATGTCCTCCATCGGCGAGTTCTTGATGGCTTCCGCCTGCTCGTCCTTACTGACCTCCATGACAGAAGTGTCAACCTTGCCACCATAGATGATTGGGCTTGGCGTGTCGGCACTGCTCAATGTAAACGTAGGCACGGCATTGCCTGATCCGTCAAACTCCAAATGGTTGAAATATACCTTTCCATTGGAAACGAGGTCAACAAGTCCGTCACCGTTGATGTCGCTGAAATACTGAGTGGTCTTTGTCTTAGTGGTTGACTTGTCCGTTCCGACAACGGCAGTCAGGACATTCCAGCCGACAACGGCATTCGCACCGAAAGTGTTGGTAGAACTTTTGGTTGTCGAGAAGTTACTGATGCCCTTTACCTTGACAGGCTCACCATATACTACTTCTCCGTTGTCTGTCTTAATCTGTGGACGATAATATACAGAACCACCAGACTTGTACACCTTGTCAGGAAGTCCGTCACCGTTCAAGTCAACGAGTGCGGAAAGTCCCTTGCTTGTGTCGCTTGAATAGCTGTAAGAGCCACCCACAGTATTGCCTTTCCAAGGACTTCCGTCCACGACACCCACACCTGCATAGAACGAACCGCTTACAGAAGAACTTGTCGTACCGCCAAGTGCAGTTGGCTTGTCGCTGAAACGCTTGCTGACAGTCTTTAAAGGATTGACGAAACCAGCGTCAAGTCCGTCATCGTGCGTGTTCCATTTCTCGGAATCGTCCTTGAACGGAACATATCCCTTTTCAGCCTGGACATCATCATAATAGTCGAAGTTCTGGAAAGCCACTTCCTTTCCTGTGTTGTCATACTGTCTGACACCTGTGAGCATTTCCTTGTGGAATGCACCTTCCTTGTAGTCAAAGGCATAGCTGCGCAATGTCTCGCCCTGGAAATTCACGGTCACTTTCTCCAGCAGCTTGTTGGAGGAGGCGAGGAATCCATAGCGGGCATTGTTGGTCTTTACCTGCTTTACCTTGTTGCCATCAAAGAGTACAACGGTGTGCGGTTCCTGTCCTGCATTACCTGCGTGAACCTCCTTCAGATATGCAGCCTTGGCCTTCAAGCCGCCACGCACATCCTCATCCACGATGTCATACACATATTCTATATAGTCACCGTGGAGTTCCTCGACACGTTTCAGCTTCCATTCGGCAATCACCTCACGGGTATTGCCCGAAGCATCGGTGACATTGCCCTTTACAACAGCTCCGTCACCACCATAGATGTACTTGACACCCTGCTTGTCTGTAACCTCCCAATAATAGTTGGCAGGACTGTCACCCTTGCGGATGATACGGCTGAAATCACCGCCTTGGCGGGTGTAGAACTGGCGGTCAGCCTTTCTGTTCATCTTCTCGCCACGGTGTGCGACTCCCATCTGTCCGTTGTCGTCCATAGTGGAGAGCATTGAACCGGACAAGAGATAAGTCTCCGTCTCTTTTGACTGGTCATAACGAGGCACGCCCCACCGGGTGTCAAGCGTAATGCTTGGCACGCTGACGTTCCAACCCTCGCCAAGCCAACCGCTACCGCCCTCGCTGCTGTACTGCAAGCCAAGGCTTGGCTGCATGCCGTTTCGTGCTGGCGGCATCTCGAACGGATACTGCAGGTTGGCAGAGCCACGGTTGTTTGCGCTTGGAGGCGCAATGACATTTATCTTCGCCGTCGGGTCTGCCGCCTTGATGTCGTTCATCATAGTCGGGGCAAAGCCTTCGGTCTGCGGAGACTCCGGTGCCTGTATCACACCGTTGATCATGTCTGTGAAGTGGGTGGTCTTTGAAACGACACACTCTTCCTTCTTGTCCACACGCACACGCTCCAACGCAACCCAATGCTTCTCGGCCGGGTCGTAGTAATAGGTACGGATGTCGTCCTCGGTATAGCCGCTTGGTATTCTCGTGCGGTCATACTTTATCTTGACAGTCGCGCCCTCGCCTGTGAAGTGTGTTCCGTGAGGGAGAAAACGGTAGCCATGTCCTCCTGCCGTGACGTTGGTCATGGCAAAGTCAAGCTCAGGAATATTCTCCTCTCCGATAGAGTTCACGGAAAGGCTTCTGTTCCGAATGAGGTCTTTCTGAAGAACGACCAGTTTGCTACCTCCTACGGAGATACTGTCAGAGACACCCTTCTTGAAGAGTTTTCTCACGGCTGTCCCGTCCTTTGCCGAAAGGGACAGTGTGGCGGCAAGCAGTAAAACCAATGCCCACGCCACCTTCTGTATATAATTCTTCATGCGTATCTTCCTTTAAGTTACTTTACTGAGATTTTCCTTGTATGCTCCCCATTCTCGGAGATTGCCTTCACGACATACACACCCGATGCGGGAACCTTGAAGTCGGCTTGCTTGACGCTTTCGCCTGTCATTTGGCGTGACACTACCAGTTTGCCTGATACGTCAAACACCATCAATGTGGCTGCAGCAGGCTTGTCCTGTGTGAGTTTAGCCTCGTAGATGCCTGTCGTAGAACCGTTGCCCTTGACAGTGAAATCCTCGTCTTCTCCAGAAATGAAGGTATTGTCGGCCTGTCTGTCCGAGCTGCCCACATGGTTCTCCCTTGCCTGTGTTCCGTTAGGCATACTTGCATCACACTCGCTGCCGACATAGACGGTCATCGTTGTCGTACACTTCTTGGGTGTTTCTATCTGCACGTTGCCCCTTGTGGTGAATGAGGTTACAGGCGTACCGTTTACGGTAAGATCTGTGATATGTGTCTCGCCCTTTCCGTACTTGATGCAGAACCGCCATGCACGAAGTGACCAGACATATTCATGATGCACGGTCTGTCCGTTCAACTTGTATGTGACCTGCATATTGCGGACTGTTACGCTTAGCACATCGCCCGGCTTGATGGTGACATATTTGGTTAGGCTTGTATATCCACCGGTTATGATATGCGCCTTGTCGCCCCGCACGTCGAAGCCATATTGGGTGATCTCGTCCGTGAGGCTTGGCTCCAATCCCACACGGTAGTTTGATTTTGTATCGTTCACCGTCCATGAGATGTCGCCAGACAGATAGGTCCTGGTGTCATGCGAGTATGAGGTGTAGAGTGCGTTGCCAGTGGCATAAATCTCGTTGCCTCCACCTTGGGATACGGACAGCGCATAGGCGCCGGGTGCAAGATTCGTGATTCTATGCGTGTCACCGAAGAATGTTCCTCTGGCAATGGTTTCTCCTTTTACTTTTCCTGCAACGGTGTCAACGCTGAGCACATAGGAATAGACTGGTGTACCGATGTTGATGCCGATGTCGATATACCCGTCATTGCGTGGAACTCCATTCTCGCAACTTGACGGCGTAGGAGTGGCATCATAGGAAATGCCGTCATAATAGGCGAATGTGAACACATCGCTTCCGCTTCCGTCTGCATCCCATAGGATATTGCGGAATATGGTCTTGCCCCTTGTCATATCAGGCTTGGAGCATCTTATGTTACTGTTGCTGTTGATGTCGAAATCACCTTCACCGCTTGGGTCTATGAGCATGACGGTACGCTTGCGGCAATAGTCCGAGAACTCCCTGTCCGGTGTGAGGTCATAGCTCAACTCTGCCATATAACCGACATCATCTATTCCTCCTGTCCTCAAGCCTGCCATATTCAAGGCGGACTCTGCTCCTTCCGTTCGGATAATGCCCACATTTGTGTCTGTGTCAGTTGCATCCGAAAGGGATATGGTTCTTGTCGCACTTCCTGTTCCGTCAACACGCAGATAGATGTTTTTGCCTTCCTTGCGGATAGAGATGTCCGTTCCGTCAACATCCGTGGCGATGTATGAATTTGAGACCGCTCCGTTGATGATCGGATAAACAACTCCAGCATTGGTGAACCGGAATCCATACTTGCATGTGCTGCCACCGATGCTTCCGAAGCCAACGTCAAAAGTCGGGTGACTTGTCGGACAGGTGAACTCAAAAGCACCGCCACCTCCAACAAGGGCTGGGGTCGTGGCATAAGCTCCGGAAGCGGCTTTCTCTTGGATGATATTGTCTGTAAAGCCATTCCTTGACACTTCAAGTCCTTGCGCAGTCCATCTTGCCACTGTACTGTCGGGCTTTGACGGCACGTTGGTCTTGACCATCCATGTACGTTTCATGACATGCCACAGGGAATCTGTAGGTGAGGTATATGTTGCAAGTGCCACATCATCGTCGCCCCAGAAAGTGAAGCCTCTGTCCGGCATCGGATTGCCGTTTTCACGTCCCATGACAAGCAGACGGGAAGCGGATGAAGGGTTGTATGGATTTGCGTCATGATAAGTTCCGTTCTCCTTCAAGGCCGCATACACCGGACTTTCCTCATATGATGTTGCGGAAAGCGGTTGGGAGAGACTTCCTGCCGTGTCGGTTCCAACAGCTGTGACCCTATGGTGGTAGGCTTGGTTCTCCGCCATGTCCCAAGTCAGGTTTCCGTCGCTGTCAAGATACGAGCCTTTGAGGGTGATGCCGTACTTTACCGCCAGATAGCTCTCCACTTTTCTGCGCTCATCGGGTGTAAGCATCCTGCTGAAAACAATAAGCTCAGGGGCATATCCCCGGATGGAAGCATTACCGAAGAGCGAGGTCGGGAAATCCGTACCGAAGCTGCCAGAGGTGGAAGGGGTTCCGATGAATAATGTGGTGTTGGAGTTGTCTCCCCACAATGTTGTTGAAGGATTGCTTACCTTGAAGTAGGACACAACTCGCAGAGCGCTTTCCTTAAAACCGTTCTCGGACAAAGAATCACTTGATTGATAAAGCAGGTCTTCACCCGATGCTGAACCATAGTCCAGTGGTTCAACACCTCTACCCCTTACGGCTTTGTCCTTGCTCAGAATGGCTCCGTCGCCCTTTCGACCATCAAGGGCATAGACAACCATATCCTTGCCGATGGTTGCCAGTTCCGGTGCAAAGACACCGATGACGGTAGCCTGTGAGAGGTCGCCGTGCTTGAGTTTGGCACTCAGACTACGAAATCCGTCTGCGAGCCAGAGACTCGGATTGAAGTTGAAGTAATGGACTGAACTGTTCGGAAGAGTAAGTTCAGACTTGACGCCACGGCTGTCCAATAGCATCAGCCGTATGGATTCCCCAGAGAAATCCTGCCAGCGGTAATAACCTTGCAGGTCTGAGTTCAAAGGCGCAGTCTTGAACCACAGTTCGCTTCCGCTGACTCCTCCGGGCGTTTGCGCGAAACTGCCGATAGCGAAGCCTAACAGTAACAAAGAAGTAAACTTTCTCATGCGCTGTCAATTTGGAGTGTTTGAAAAATATAAAAACGTATGCCTCTGCCGCGCAGGGAGAGACCAGTGAGAGAGAACGGACTGTTACTACGGAGAAGAATTGTGATATAGGCTGCTCCGTAAAGTCCTATTGTCACGTGGCAGGCCAACAGGCTTTACCACCAAAATAATGCTGCAAATATACAAAAATAATCTTAATAAACAGATATAATCTTTAAGAAATTTGCTGGTTTGGTGTTTTTTTCTTATGATTTCGGTCGATTTTGCAGAAATCTTTTACATCTGTTGTATATACTGGAGTTAGTTTGGCAAAAATACACAAATGGTCACGACTTCAGTTTCTTATGTTAGAATGTGAATCATGGTTTGAAACTGTATACACTCGGGGTACAAATGAAAACACCATATGCTTGTGTCGGAAAGGTATATATGAGCTGACGGTATTCTATGTTTCTCTTCTTGCAAATTATGGGATATTAAGAAAAATATCGTATCTTTGCCCCCGAATTGAGGCGTTCTTTGTATATTGCAAGGTTGTGAAAGAAAAAGAATATAGCTCGTTTCTAAATCGTTAGCAGTTACATTCTTTAAAGTACTTAACTTACTGATATTCAATAAATAAAAGAATTTACTGTGACTCCCCGAATGCCAGGTGAGATGCTTGGTTATGCCACATTTCTTTCCCCAATCTTTCGAGTGCTCTCATACAACTTTTATAGATGGGGACAGGAAACACTCTGCCATCCTCGCACAGACCACGGTACTTCTCCATAATCTGCTTGGGATAGTCAAGCAACTTGATATTGGCTTCCGTTCCTGTCTTCTGTCGATGGATTACTATCCATTCACCCCCCGTCGAAAAATTCCTTGACATTCTCTCCTTTCAAATTGTAAAGGTCAATGAATACAAGACCCGTAAAGCAACAGAATAAAAACAAGTCACGTACTAGGCTCATTTTCTTGCTACTGATAGGAGTCTCCATCAACAAGTGGATTTCTTCTTTTGTCAGAATCTCTCTTGTCGTTTCCTCGTATTTGTACTCATATCGTCTGAAGGGATCTTTGACAAGCCACTCCCTATCTATCGCACGAAAAATCATAACACGGAGATTACGGACAAGCACCATAGCTGAATTAATTTTCAGATGTTTGTCGGTTCTGAGAAATGTCTCGTAGTCCGTAATGAATGGTAGTGACAATTCCTTCAAGGCGATGTCCTTAAGATTATAGTGCGACTGCAAGAACTCACCGACATAAGCATATCCAATTCTAAATTTTTTGAAAGTACCCAAAGAATTCATGCCGGCCTTGTATTGCTTTTCAACTTCATCCTTGGCTTGCGCATAGACCTTCATCAAGGTATGACAACGATACTCCAATCCAAGAAAGGCATTTTTCACCTTCTCGGCAGTGACAAAGTTGTCTCTGTCGAGAATCTCCTGATAGTACTTACTAATACTCACACGCATCTTGTCCAGCTTGCGGTTCACCTCCAATGCCAGCATACTCATACCCGTCATGCGTCCGCCTTTGGTGTCCCACAAATTAGGATTTGCAGTTAATTTACAACTGAACTGTGCCTGTGTAACTATTCAGCAATAACACCCCTTTGAGTTTTTGTCAATAATCCTAATACAACAAGTAGGCGATAATTTATTGA
>PPYF01494479.1_pt1 | contig 24340 bp, 19 predicted proteins | sample 1559871 | NCBI WGS metagenome assembly PPYF01 (sample SAMN08240021, study PRJNA423297) | Human gut metagenome, whole genome shotgun sequencing project. | reverse complement strand
AACCAACTTCCTAAAGAAACAATTACCACACAAGGAAGACCTATTCTTACCATCTTTTGCCCTATCGCAACATCTTAAAAGTAAGAAGGCTATGTTCACTAAACATACGCCTTTTTACTTTTTTTTATTATTTTGATATAATTTATTAAAATTTTATCTATTGAGAGAAGTTCTATGATTGAAACCACAGAAATGGGCGCACTATTCAAAAAGATTCGCTTGTCAAAAAAATTAGCTTTAAAAGACGTTGCTGGTGACTACTTATCGATATCTTTCTTGTCAAAATTTGAGCGTGGAGAATCAGAAATTTCTTTATCTCGGTTCTTCTTACTACTAGAAAATCTAGATGTTAGTATAGAAGAATTCTATGGTATTCTCTCAAAAGAAAAACCGACTTATACAGAACTACTGTTAGAACGTGTTAGTAAGGCGTATTATCAAAATAATATACTTGCTTTAAAAAAATACCTAAAAGAAGAGAATAAAAAATATCATGATAGCAATAAAAAACTATTCCTGTATAATACAATCATGATTGAATCCTTTTTATCTACAATTACAGAGGAAGATGTAGATGAGGATAAAATAAAAATTATCACAGATTATCTTTTTGATATTGAACAATGGGGTAAGAGGGAGTTGATAATACTAGGAAATAGTATGCCAGCTATTTCTTCAGAAACTCTCAATGTACTTGTCAAAGAAGTCATTTACAGAACAACTCTTTTTGGAAATAATGAATCAAATTTAAAAATTAGGATTGATTTACTGATAAATGCAACATCTGAATTTATTGAAAGAAATCAACTAGATTTAGCAAAGTCGTATTTAGATATAATTTCAGATATAGGTATTCCAGAAATCTTTTTACACGAAAAACTTGAGTATAATATGCTTTTAGGAGCTTTCTGGATGAAATCAGGTAAAGTTGAAATTGGAAAAAAACTTATTGAGAACTGCCTTTCAGTCCTCAAAACTTTAGGAGCAAATAATCTACTCGTATCTCACGAAGCCTACTATGAAGAACTACTAGATTCCACTATATAACAATATCTAACTTTGATGTTTAAAATGATGTAAGCTAGAACCATAAAAAGATAATATCTTTTTATGGTTCTAGCTTTTTTTAAGGAGAATATTTATGATTGATACCATGATTTTTCCAACTAATCTATCCCCAGATAACTTAATTATTAACTCTAACTTTACCTATGTATTTTCAACTAATAAATCTATCCCATACCAAGGCTGGAAGATACATATTTCAGCAACATTAGATAATTATCAAAAAATATTAGATTCTGTAACTACTATCTGTTTAACAAACGATACCCCATTTAAATTTATAAACTCTATAGAAAAATTATTATTTATCTTTTCAAAAAAGACCTCTCAAACTGAGATTGGAAAGTTTATTACTATCTACCCTGAAAACGATCAAACCTTTCTGTATCTACTCGATGTCCTATATCAAGAAATAAAATATGAACCTGGTATCCAAATAATCACAGACCAAAATTATAAACAGTCAGAGGTTATATTTTATAGGTACGGACTCATGAATGCATCTGTAAAAAACGGCCAAAGACCCTGTCTTTTTGATAATAATGGTGTTGCATATCCAGATTTACCAGGTGCATACTATTCTTGCCCTAAATTTGTAAAAGAATACTTTCCTGAAAAAACTAACACTTCTACTATCCTAAATGAGAGATATGATATGAAGTCCATCCTTTATCAAACTGGTGCAGGAAATATCTATATCGCAATTGATATTACTAACTCTAAAAAAGTGATTATAAAAGAAGCTAGAAGATATGTCTATGCTACCAGGGACATTACTTCTATGGAATTACTAAAAAACGAAACTAAAATAATTAAAAAATTATCAGGTTCAGTAACTCCTAATTACATTGATGATTTTTATTTAGAAGATAACTACTACCTCGTAGAGGAATTTATTGAAGGTAAAACACTTAACACTTTAAAAACAGACTTTAATTTGCTCCTAAAACGAACTCCTTCAGAAATTACAACTTTCAATAATAAACTCAAACAAATAATTTCAAAACTATTTAAATCATTAGAATATATTCATGATCATGGTGTTATTGTTGACGATATCTCCTGTAGTAATATCATACTAACACCAGAAAACAAAGTTTATTTTATTGACTTTGAAACAGCATATTTAAAAAATGAAAATCCGTTGATAGCAACTACAAATAGCTGCTATCCAAAAACTATATATGCAAAATTTGAACATAAAGATATAGTCAAATTATGGTACTGTATCATCAATCTACTAACCAATGCAAGTTCACTTTTAAAATTTGATCAGACTGGAACAGAGACCTTAAAGCTATTTACAAAGATATGTTTAGAGATGAACTTCCCTTTACAACTATTAAATAAATTTATGAAAGACTTTAAGTTAGAAAGGAACAATCAAATATTTTTTATTAACTTTATCAAACTAGGAATGGATTTGGAAAAACTCATATATAAACGAGATCAACTGTTAAATACTCTGGTAACTAGTTCTACAATTTCTATAGAGGGTAAATCTTGGTGTGAAAAAGTAGATAACTATCTAGCAATAAATCAATTGGGTCTTAATTTGTCTGAAAAAATAACAAAAAGAGATATTCAAGGGAGTGATTTAGATTCTCAGTTAGCAAAAATTTTACTAGATGAATCACAAGAAAATTTATCTGACGATATGTTATCTGAAGACTTTTTTAAAGATCTGGAATACGAAGAAAAATATCGTCTACTAACCATTTTAAACTCAAAACAAAAAAAAACTAATTTATTTAGGAAGCTAGTAAAATCTATTATTTCTAATAATATCAAATACGAAAAAGATGTTCCTTATCTAATTATTGAAGACTATCTTTCACCATATCTAGTAAATGGAAACTCAGGTTTAATTATTGAATTAATAAAATTTAGTATTTCTGAACAAACTACAGAATATGATGATTTTATTAAAAAGCTAGGTAAAGGAGTAGAACATCCCTATGCCAAAAGTACATCACTCTATAATGGATTAGCCGGTCTTGGGCTAGCGAATGCCTGGTTATATCACTATTTCGATAAAATACATTATTTAGAGACTAGTATTAATATCGTTAATCACATTTGTGATTACTCAATAGAAAAAAATGGTAAATTTATATTAATTGATCCAATATGTGATGAAATAAAGTATAGCTACTCTCATGGTATGCTAGGCCAATTCTATTTTTTTGAAACTCTTATCTCTTTGATAAGTAAGGTACAAAATACGGACAAAAATTATGAAAAAATACATCTTACAATTTAAATTTAAAAATTTATTACATATATTTCTCATTGCTTGTAATTCTGCATTTCTTGTAGGTGCTTCTGTTACCTTAGCATTTATGACAAATCAATTAGTCGCAGGTAATTTTAAACTCTTTCTTATTTGGTTGGGAATTGAAATATCACTCTACCTTCTCTATCTTATATTCACTTATATGATTAATATCCATCAAGCTAAGTTAATACAAGAAATGTCTCTAAAAATTCGTTCTGATTATATCAAAAACATAACTAATGCTTCTTTCCATACATTCCAAAGCAAAACTATCGGAGATCATATCTCCATATTAAATAATGATATTCAAATCATCGAAAATAGTGGCTTTTCAAATTTATATAATCTATTTTCTACATTATTCACCACCATCTTTTCTATTATTGCTCTTTTAAGTTATGATATTAGAATTGTAGTTTTAACTATAATATTAACAATTTGTCTTACATACCTTCCTAAACCATTTGCTACAAAAATGCAAAATTTTATGTCACTTTTTTCAACTGCAAACGAAGAGCTCATATCTGGATTAAATGACCAATTAACAGGATACAAAACACTTTATTATTCGAGTAAAAAACCTACTCTCTTAATTCAGACCACAAAAATAATTAGAAACTATATAACACAAAAAGTAAAATTCACTCAAAATAGTACTAGGATAGAGATAATCATGTCTACATTTTCTATCATTGCACAAGTATCAATTCTTTTCTTGACAGGTTTACTTATCACTTTAGGACAAGTTTCAATTGGTTCTATATCTTCTGTGGGACAAATTTCAGGTAATATTTTTAATTCATTAACAACACTCAATCAACTACAAGTGTCAATTCATTCTGTTAAACCTTTATTTTTAAAATTTGAGATTTCTTCTAAAAATACTGAGAAAAAAATAGTAAATAACATTGAGAAAATTGATATTTTCGATTTAGAATACAATTTTGGTAATAAAAAAGTCTTCTCTAAACTCAATCTCAACTTAATAAAAAATAACAAATATGCTATTATTGGTGAATCCGGAAGTGGAAAGTCAACATTGATAAATATTATATTAGGAAATCTCAAGAATTATACAGGTCATGTAAAATACAATAATTTAGAGTTAAAAGAAATTGATGAAAATTCCATTGTTTCTCAAGTCGCATATATTAGTAATTCTACACATATTTACAATGACACACTTGAAAATAATTTAACTCTGTGGTCTCAAGACATTACACAAAATGAAATTAAAAAGGCTTTGAAAGATGTAAATTTACTAGACTTACTGGGGCGTTTAAAGGAAAGCGTATCCAATGATCTACTTTCAGAAGGTCAAAAACAAAGAATTGGTATTGCAAGAGCATTATTAAAAGGTAGTAAAATTATTATTATGGATGAAGCTACAGCAAATCTTGATAAGACTAATTCTGATTTTATTGAAAATAATATTTTAAAAAATACTGATATTACCTATATTACCGTAACGCATCACCTTAGTTCAGAAAGAGAAAAATACTTTGATCAAATAATTAAATTAGCATAATAAGTATCCCTATATTTATATTATTCCAATTATTTCTTTTAAAAAGTTTAACTCCACCAAAAAAGCACCAAATTAAAATGGTGCTTTTGCTTTTCTTATATTCAAGAATAACTTCAGTATCAGAAACTAAATAAGGGCTTTATGATCGTCATGCCTATGCTCACTTAAAAGTACTTCACCAAATTGTACCCCACCATCCTCACTGACTCGTTCCTGGCAAGCGACACAATACAATTCTCTAGCCAATCGCTGTTGTCGACCACCTACATAGATCACCTCTTCTATTCCAGGCAACATATAAGGTGGCATGGTATCAACCAGCTCATCAAAATGCGATTCATCGTTACTTAAAAAGAAACGTGCAGGATGATTACTATTATCAAAATCTCCAATGGCCACAAGACTATCATCTTCTGTCAAGAGATAGTAATAAGTAGCTGTGCGGTCTTCTGTGTATCGAAAGAATAATTGACTCTCTTCCATCTTGTCCCGACGGAGTAAATACAATTGGTGTCTCACTAATACCTTCTGATGTTTTTGTAACGGCTGTGAGCTTTTCTCCTTTTACGACGAACTTATCAAAAACTACATCACCCGCAGGTTTGCCATTAACTTGAATCAAGCCATTGGCATCAAAAGTAATACTATTTCCTTGTTCATTTCTCCAAGATCCTTTAACACTTGAAAAATTACCTGTTTGAATTTCTTGGATGTTCATACCACTAGATTCCGATTGAGTTTTTTTCTCACCTTCTATTCGTTCCGTATAATCAAGAGCAATCCATCCTTGACCAGATTGTAATCTCCCCCAAGTGTAACCTTCTGCATTTGTTGTTTCCGCAATAGTGTGAATACCTTGAGATATCTTGCCCAGAGACTGAGACTTAGCTCTCGGTTCTTTGCGTATTTCCAAATCCGATATTTGCACACGAACCTGAAAACCAGTTTCTGACTTAATATTCTCACTTTGACTAGAAGATTTCATATCACTTTCTTTTGAAGAAGTCATTGAACCTTTATCAATTGATTCCCACTTTAAGTTTTTGAGATTCAAAGCCGTAGACAAGATACCTAATTCATCTTCGATTTTCTTCTTATCATTCATTTGTATCGTAGTTTCTTTTTCCTTATTTGGGACACTAGCTTCAACTTTGTATAAACTTAGGCTTACTTCCGGATTCGATGACTGCCAGGCAGCAAATACCACCTGACCGTTTTCATAAGCAGTGAGAGATGAACGTGCTCCACCAACAGGTGCTGCATAAGCTACATGCAACAAAGTAGGTTGACTATTTTTTAGATAATAAATTGCAGAAATATAATCTTGTTTACCAATCAATAACTCGTCATGTCCATCTTTATCTAAGTCTACGAACGCATATTGAAAATCAACTGACGTTCCCGAATGCCCTAAATTATCAATGAGCATATATTCCTCAGATGTAGCTTCGACCTGTTTTAAGGCTTCAGTTAAACGACTATCATCACCACTATTTATTGCTTGCTGATAAGATTTATAACGATCTAAGACCGTTTGAAATGATTCCTGTCTATTCTTCTTTAATGATTGCTTACTAGACGAAGATGATTGCTGTGTTACCTGCTTCATTTGATTAGAGCCACATGCAACCAAGGTCAAAGTACTCAGGCTTAAAAGCGATATCAGTATCCATTTTTTCATATTAAATTCTCCTGTTCTTTCAATATGTTTATTTCCGCTAAATGTTTTGATTTGATTACCCACCACTACTCATTAGCAAATTTTCTACAACTTAACGTTGATCAAACTAAAATATAGGATAGCAATAGTTAGTAAATCTTTCAATAAGTCAATATTATTTGGAAGATTCTATATGCAAAAACTATTTCAGCAAAATAGGACTCCGTTGAAGAGTACAATCAATCTTCATAAGAGTCCTATAACTATTTATTGTTTTTCATAGGTGGCATCGTGGAGTGCATAACTCACATTGGTATTAGTGAATTCAAAGAAAATAGATTCAATCTTTCCTGTTGAAAGTTCACCTTCAGCTTTTGGACCACTTGTTGCCGTAAACTTAATTTTATCACCCGCAATTCGCCAAGTACCTGTTCTAGATTCTCCACTTTCTTTTGTAATTTTCAGGCTCTTATTTGATTTCAACTCAATCGTTACATCATTTTCACCATCGTACCAAGTCCCCACAACCTGCTGCTCCGGAGACTTTTCACGTGTTAAGAAATATGCTCCAACTCCAATCCCTGCAAGTGCGATTACAACAACAGAAACAATAATTAATACTTTTTTCATTTTATATTCTCCTATTTTTATTCTCAACTTCTATAGAATATGGAAGTAATTTTGATTAAAGTAAGGCAGTGAATCTTCAGTTACGCCATAACTTCTCACTCAGTAAAGCAATTTAGAAACTGTAATTTATAACTTCTTCTTTCTCATCACTCCTGCTAAAGCAAGAAACGTAATTCCTGAAAGCGTATAAACCGCTGTTTCACCTTCACCTGTTTCAGGTAATGATGCTTGATAGATCGGTACGCCATGTTTCGAAACGACATTATCGGTAATAGTACGGACAGCAGTCCTGACATCTCGGGAAACTGAAGAGTTATAACCTACTATTTGGCCATTTTCATCAAGGATAGCAACAGGAGTTCCACCTTTTTGAACAATAGCTTCATATTGAGCTTTTACTTGAGCTTGTGTATAAGCTTCTTTTACAGCTTCATATTGAGCTACTGCATCACGTTTATTGATAAGCAACTGTTTAAGTTTTTCAGTTTCTTTATCAAGAACTGATTTAGCTTCTTTATGTTTTTCTACTGCTAGTTTGTAAGCAACTTTAGCTTTTTCTAAATTACTATCAGCATTTTCGAGTTTACTAAGATAATCTTTTGTTTCTTGAAGTTTAGTTTTAAGAGATTTAATCTCGTCTTTGATTTTAACTTCATTCACTTTCAAAGCGTTCACTGTTTCTTGAAGAGAAGCAAGTTCTTTTTCATCTTTAGCTTTTTGAGCTTTAAGTTCTTCCAACTTAGCTTCTTCATTTTGAAGTGTTGCTTTAGCATCCGAAAGAGCTTTAGTCTTACTTGCAACATCTGAGTTAAGATTATTAACAGCTTTTTGAGCTTTGACTAATCTTAGCTCAGCTAATTCACGCGCCGAAGTCACTTCAGCCAATTTGATTTTAGCATCAGGTGTGAGGTCAGCAGTTGCTTTGAGTGAAGCAATTTTATTGCGAGTTTCTGAGAGTACTTCATTAGCAAGTTTATTTTTAACCTGAGCAGAATTCAATTCTTCATTAGCGACTTTGTTTGCGTTGTTAGCTTTTTCTTGTGCTATTTTTGCATTGGCAAGAGCTTTAGTTTTAGTAGCAACATCAGTGTTAAGATTGTCAATTGTTTTTTGAACGTTGTTCAAACGAGTTTCAGCGTTCTTACGTGCTTCAGTAGCCTCATCCAACTTAGCTTTGGCATCAGGTATGAGGTCAGCAATTGCTTTGAGTGCGTTCAAAGTTTTTGTTGTGTTAGATACAGCATCCTGAGCTGCCTTATTTGCTACTGATGCTGTAGTTAATCGGTTTTGGGCTGTTTTGTTAGCATTATCCGCAGAAGTTTGAACAGCTTTAGCGTCAGCTAGTTGAGTTTTTACAACCGAAGAGTCAAATGGATTACTTAATATTTTATCAGTATCTGACGAAGTGTGATTGAAATGAATTTCATGCATCAATCCAAGACCTTCTGGTGTTACGCTTGTTGCAGCACCAATATAATTTGGAATAACCTTACCGTTTTTATAGTCAGGTTTTCCTCCAACTGTTGTAATAACATGGGCATAATTCTGATTGTAGTCACTACCAAAAGTATTGATAATAGATTTATAAATACCTTTATACAAAGCCGACATTGTAGTTGGTTTAGCTTTGATGTAACCGAGGTTTTCTGCCTTCCAATGCGTAGTATCAGTTCCATCATTAGTTAGAGCACTAAAAAGGTGGTCGCCATCAGGATTTGACATATTCGAATAAGCAGTTGTGATATTCTTCATTGCTGTAACAACATCTTCTGTCACAAGAATTTCAGAATCACCCCAGATAATTTTTCGCACTTGTTGAATCAATCCTGCTTGATAAAGTGAGAGGTTAGCAATTTGTTCTTTTGTTAAATCACTAAGATCATTAATTACAGTGTCGTCAACAGGATAGTTGTTTTCCTTGCTATAATCACGGTTATCCCACCAAGTTTGAACAGCATCGAAGAGCTTATCTTTGTTTGCTTCTGTTTTATCTTCATAGAAGTTTCGATAAGCACTTGCAACTTCTTCTGGAATTTCAATAGTGCTAAGATTTTCTAAACTAGTTAGTTTATCTCCCAAACGTTTTACAGCTTTGTCTGCTTCTTCTTTTTTAAACTTAGCATCAGCTGCAACAGCTATAGCAGCTGTCAATTCCGTTGAAGTTCTCGAAGCCACATTTTGTTGAGCTGTCAAGGTTTCTGTCAATGATTGGATTTTAGCTTTTTTATCAGCATCAGTTTTTTGAGCTTCTTTCAAATTGCTTTCAGCCTTAGCTTCAGCAGCTTTTTTCGTTGCCAAATCACTTTGAGTATTATCTCGTTCTGAGATGATTTCTTTAGCTCCTGTACCGTCAAGTGCTGCTTGAGCATTAGTTACAGCAATATTAGCATTGTCGAGTTGCTCTTTAGTATGTTTAGCCTTAGCTTCAGCATCACTCAAAGTTTTAGAAGTGTCTTCAACAGCTTTAGCTTGGAGTTTTTCATCTTTTTCAGCTTGTTCAAGTTTAGCTTTTTTATCAACATCAGCTTTCTGTGCTTCTTCTAGCTTGCTTTTGGCATTAGCTTCAGCATCCTTTTTTGTTACCAAATCAGTTTGAGCATTATCTCGTTCTGAGATGATTTCTTTAGCTCCTCTACCATCAAGATTTTTTTGAGCAGTTTCTACATCGGCTTTAGCATTTGCTACATTAGTTTCTTGAGTAGTAATTTTTGTTTGATCACTGTTAACAATTTCAGTTTGTTTGTTAACTTTATCTTGAGCTTTAGCAGTCTCAGCTTGAGCGCTCTGAAGTTGAACGTCTTGATTTTCGATTGCTGATTCTGTTTCACTAATACTTTGTTTAGTTTTGTCAATTTCAACAGGAGTGGCCTTGTCTTTGATAATTTGAGCTTCATCAATAGTTTCCTTAGCCGTAGCTTCATTTTTTTCAGCTATTTCTTCTTCAGTGATGGCTTTCTTAACTACATCTTGTTGAGCGTTTACTGATTGTACCGCTACACTTTGCTTGTTCTCGGCTTCTTTAAGAGCTTGAACAGTTACTTTAGAACTTGAAGCATCAAATTCCGTTTTTAGGTCTTCTTGTTGATTAGCATTCACTACAGACGTTAGTCCGGTCGCTGCAATCACTGTAGAGACACTGGCTAATACCTTTATAGCTTCTTTCTTTTCCATTAACGCTAAAACTCCTTTAATTTTCAATAAATTATACAATTCCTATATTGTAATGTTTACATTATATAACTTAAAAACAACCTTGTAAAGTTGTTTTCAACCTTTTAAGGTGTTATAACCAACCTTTTAAGGTTGTAAAATTAACCCTGTGAGGTGGTTTATGTCAAATCTACAAGAATATATCAGTAAGCGTATTAGGGTCTTACGAATAAAAGAGGGAATGACTCAAGAAATGCTTGAAGAAAAAGCTGAATTAGGGACAAATTACGTTTATAAAATTGAAAATCTAGAACCTAATATTAAAATCAAAACTCTTGAAAAAATTATGAAAGCCTTAGATGTGGATATCTCCACTTTCTTTGATGTCACACTAAAAGAAGAAGATAGCGATTTGGTAAAACTTATTGATAATTTAAAAGCATTGCCTGAGTACAAACAAAAGAAATTAATCACAGCTATCAATACTATTATGACTGAAACAAAATAACAGAACCTTTTAAACCGACAACTACTATAGGTTAAAATAGAATTTAAGTAAAAGACTTATCTCTATAAAATATAAGAGATAAGTCTTTTTAGCTTTGTTTGTTATAACATCCATAAATAAACGTTTGTTACGATAAAATATCGAAAAAACGATTTAATAGGATGATAAAAAAATAACCTCAAGTACAGTTTACATGTACATGGAGGTTAGTGCACCTTTTCGATATTAAAAAAGTAATCTAGATATCCACTAATGTCATTAGTAAATCCCTCTAATGACTTTTTTATATCAATAACACCTAAGAGTTCGAGATGTTCATTGAATATTCTTTTATAATCAATGTTTGGTATCAATAAAATAATTTGTACACTAACGTTACTCCGCCTAATTTTTTTGACTTTTTTCCCATAGTTACATCCATGTGTAAGTGTGATAAAATATAGACTGTTAGTAGTTGTAGTAATTCGTATATAATTAAAATGATTTCTAACTTTAACTTTTAACTTGTATTTTTTTATATACTTTTTAACAGTAATCAACAACCAAAAGTGCTTTACAATATTGAGCATACTTCTCCTCCAATTCTATTTTTATTATAGCTTGGTTATACCGTTTAATTGGTCATATATCATAAACGGTTCATTTATTGTCATATACGATAAAAATATATCGATGATGATAGTTTCTAGGCTTGTTACGATATACAAATATTATCTTGGATTGGAGTCACTTATTGTGAGTGTATGTTCTAATACAATAGATTCAGTTATGGAATCAAATTATGACGACTTATATTGCATAGTTATAGATCAGAAAAAAATCTTTACTTAAAAGTTTCCATACTAATACGTGTATTGCATGTTAGGGGAAAATTATCTGTATTTGCAGAGAAATATGGATTTTTGTTCAGACGTCACAGAAATGAATTGATTTACCTTAAAAAGAGTATCATTCTTATCTAAAACAACAAATCATATAATTTTAATGCCGGAAAAGACTTCGATGTCTTTTACTACAGTACTAAATATTTTATCGAATGGAGAGTACACTAATTGTTAAATATTTTTATTTTAGAAGACGAATTTTTACAACAAACACGAATAGAGACCGTTATTAAGGATGTTATTGCAAAAAAATCTCTAAAATGTAAAGGACCTGAGATTTTTGGAAAACCTAGCCAGCTACTTGACGCAATTACCGAAAGAGGTTCTCATCAACTTTTCTTTTTAGATATTGAAATTAAAGGAGAAGAAAAAAAGGGGCTAGACATTGCAAAAGAAATTCGAAAAAAAGACCCTAATGCAACAATTGTTTTTGTAACAACACATTCAGAATTTATGCCAGTCACTTTTAAATATAGAGTTGCTGCACTAGATTTTATTGATAAAGCTATGGATGATGAAGATTTTTATGAACGTGTTCATTTAGCAATTGAATATACCATGGATAAAATGGGTGCCACTATTGCCCAAGATTCATTTACTTTTGAAACGGCTACGGCCCAAGTTCAAGTGCCTTTTAACAATATCTTATTTTTTGAAACATCTCCAACAATACATAAAGTTATTTTGCATACTAAAGAAGAACGCATGGAGTTCTACGCCAGTATTTCAGAAGTTGAACGAGCTGATGATCGCCTATATCGATGCCATCGTTCATTTATCGTTAATCCTGAAAATATCATAAGGATCAATAAGGAAGAGAAAACGGTAATGTTTGAAAATAATAATGAATGTCCCATTTCGCGTACGAAATATAAGGGCCTCCTAGAAAAAGTTAAATCTCTGAAAAGCTAAGGTGTTTCTATGGATATAGTTATAAATTTATTGCTTTTTTATTCTAAGACATTAGTAGTATTGTTACTGTTTCAACAGGTTAGTAACCAACCAATCAAACCTTTGTGGTATATTATTGGTCCATTTTTGTACGTTCTACTCCTCATCATATGTCCTCCTGTTGGATACTTTGCTTTCTTTTTTATCTTTATCGCTTATAACATATATCAAAATAAGTATAAAAGTAAAATACTTGATATTTTTTATGGCTTGTACCCCGTTATCGTTGAAAGCTTACTAGGTAGAATGTTAGGATTCTACGTTTTCCCTTTACTAGGAGTCTCAGTCTTCAATGAAGTCAAACTAAGTTGGTATGATATCTTAATTCAATTACTGGTTTTCCCTCTTCATTTACTCATAGTAAAATCTCTTAGGTTAGATTTTGACGAAATAAAAGAAGGTTTCAAGCGTTACTATTTCAAGTATTTATTATTACTGATCAACATCTCTATGTTTGCATATATGCTCTTAGTTTCTTTACTTGTTATTTATAGAGACAAATTAGCTGATGCAGATATCTGGAGAGGACATATTAATAACTTTTATATTGTTCTGTTTTTTGTAATTCTACTCTATCTCAATGCAATTTCAAAAGAAAAACTAGAGAAGGAAATAATTGAGCAGAAGGATACTCAACTAAATGAACTATCTAGTTACAGCCATCATGTTGAATCACTTTATGAGGAAATTAGAAGTTTCCGTCATGACTATATTAATATTTTGACCAGTCTAAAATTAGGAATTGATACTCAAGATATCGAAGCTATTAAAACTGTATACAATGGTGTCCTAAGAGATAGTGGAAATCAATTCTATGATAGTAAGTTTGATATTGCTAAACTTAGTAATATTAAGAATGATGCTATCAAAAGTATTCTTTCCGCTAAATTACTTGAGGCACAAAATAAAGGTATTTCGATTTCTGTTGAGATTGAAGAACCAGTTAGTAATTTTAGGATAGAATTACTAGATTTTATAACTATCCTATCTGTACTTTGTGATAATGCTATCGAAGCTACGATTGAAGCTATAAGTCCAAGAATGACTGTTGCTTTCATGAATAATGATGATTCGTTGATACTTATCGTTGAAAATAGTATAAAATCAGAAAAAGTGGATGTTAATCATATTTTTGATAGGGGGTACTCTAGTAAAGGGGAAGAAAGAGGTCTTGGGTTACATAATGTAAATAGCATATTGGAAAAATACCCTAAATCTACGATTACCACCCGTAGTGCAAATCATCTCTTTTCTCAAACTATCAGATTTTGTAAGGTATCTTTATAGGTATTAAGTAAGGCTCAATAAGGAGTCCACTGAAAAAATAATTTCTATAGTTTAAAAAATATAAAAAGAGGAATCTATCTCATATTTGGGTAGATTCCTCCTTTTGTTTACTTATTTGGGCTTATTAGTGCTATAATCTTCTTCATATTAACTTCGAATATAGTCGTTGTCTCTTATAACTCCTTATTGAAAAAAACTAACGCCCTCCATATTTGTGTTTAAGTTCCACATTTGGTGCTTCTTTCTTGTAGCGATGTATACCGGAAATCTCATCTGAAATAGGTGTTCATTACTTTTGAGGTAAATAGAAGAGGTTTTAGACTTAGCCCCTTCCTTATGGCACCCCAATCTAGTGTGTCATATGTCCATCTGGACACATAAAGAGACTGCATCATTGTTATATAAAAATTCTACTTTCCAACGAAAGCCTCTTGAAATATCTGGATGTAGATTAATGACTAAAATTTAATTTTTGTTGAATTATTCACTATTAAATTATAGAAACTTTCTTCTTAATTTTCTTAACGGCGACCAAACCATTCCCACCAGTTCCCATTTGCAGTTGATTGATTTTGCATTACTTTCTCTATTCCTTTGATATATAATATTACTTCAATTTTGTTATAAAGTTATTTGATTAACTTTATGAATATAGTATAGCAATCAATAACTAATAATTATTATTTTTATCACATTTGGTATCACAAATGTCATAAACGGTATTATTTAATTCCATATGTTCCTATTACAGTGATGATTTCCTTTAATTTATAAATGTATAGCTGTTTAAGAAGCAATAGTTAGTTCAAGAATTATATAGAAATACTTTTACTATTGATTGTGATAACCACCAATAGTAAAAATGTTAGTTATCATTAGTTGAATGTGATGAAACTATATGAACAAAAATAATTAGACAATCTGATATTTATGAGGTTATTGTTCTACTGGTAAGAAAGGACTTAGGCCTGTGCAATACAGAACTAAATTCTTTTCCTAAATAAATTGTCTAACTTTTTTGGGTCAGTACAAATAGTTTGAGTTTCATAGTTGACTAAGGAAATTGTCTTTATTTGAACTAAAGTTTAGTGTAAAAAGATTATAGGCAATAATCACACTACTAAAGTTATCTAAACTAGCGACAAAGAGAGTTTTTTTGCTTGCTAGCATGGAAAATTCACGTTCGTATAATACTTTTCCATTCATTTGGATGCTTCATACTGGATTTGAATAGAAATCTCTACTTTCTTTAACCTCTCCTTGGTATGAAGAATACTTCCGTTTACGATGAATACGAGCTCTCAAACCATAAATTTTCATCAAACGTTGCACCTTCTTGTGATTATTGAGAGACAAAAAAGATTATACACATTGTCCAACCTGATTCTTTATCTCATTAAGCAATATCAACGTAACGACGAGCACCGCTCATTGTCACGTATGAGAGCCATTGGTAAGCATCAGCTGTCACGACTTGATCGTAAAAAACGCCATCCCCGGATTTACATAAAATTCAGCCTTGGCAGACACCTATTGAAAAACGTTGTTGTTCGTTTAAAAATTTTTCTCGTTTCATATCAAATATTCTCTCTGTCGAATTGATGTTACAGGTTGATTGTATCACTTGGCGACATACATTACAATTATTTTACAGAGATATTACCAAATATTTCTAGCTTATACACTAGTAAACCAAATTTTTTGACTTGTTTCCACTTAAATCATAAACTGTCCGTTCTTCATCATAATCGAAAAAATGACCGACTTATACTTACATTTTCGTTATTTTTCCAAAAAAGCAAAAGTAAAAGAAAAAAGATTACTAAATAAATAGCAATCTTTTCGTACTAGTTTCGGTAATATGGTCCGTTTGCCCCAATAACAAGATAATCTGAGCTTCCTACTCCTCCTGCCACAACGGACAAGGCTACACTATCATCTTGAGATACAACCGATGCATTGAATGTATTATCTGAAACTCCTTGAGGCTTCAATTGAGCAGTGTAACCTGTTGAGTTTTTAATTATTGTACCATCAGCGTTAATTGTAACTGATTCACCACTCGCATTAGTCCAAGTTCCCACAATAGAGCTAATATCACCATTATCAAGGGCGCCGAAGTTAAGTGATGATTGACTATTATCTGTCCCCTTCTCAGTTTTAGCCTTATCTGTTCCAGCTGTAGAATCAGCAACTTGCCCACGATGTATAGAGCCTTCAGTTTGATTTTGCTCTTGAGAAGAAGCTTTAGGTGCTACTGCTGAAACCTGATTGTCATTTTCTTCATTTGAAGCTACTGACGATGAGGTTTGACTTGATTTATTATTCTTCTTATTTGTCTTACGTGAACTTGACGAAGTTGTTTGACTCGTTCTTACACTTGACTTGACTGTAGCAACTCGTGCAGATTCATGGCTGTTAAACTTAGTTACTAGGAAAATAGCAAGAATAACAATAATGAGAGCTAAAACTGAGCCAATAAGTTTACTTGTGGTTTTCATAAATTATGTTCCTTTAATTATTTTTTACGTCATAAATATAACATTTTTATTTCTATATTTCAATAATGTTACATGAAGTAATATAGAAATGTTTTCCTGCTATCCTCTAATAACAGTTATCCTTTATGTCTTAGCTAATAGCAATATAACGACGTGCACCTGAATATGATAAATAAGAAATCCAATAATGACCATCTGCCTGAATAAGGCTGTCATAATTCACTGTATTTCCAGCATCATAGTATGCCAACTCAGGTGCAGAAATCTTTGGTTCTGCTTTGATACTTGCATAGCCTTTAAAAGTATAAACACCACTATTAGGAATTAATGGTTTAGAAGGATTAGATGTAGTTGAAGCACTTTCTACAGTTGTAGTTGTTCCACCTACACCAATTTGTTTACCACTATCAGTAACATAATAGAGATGGATAAGATATTCTCCTCTGTCATTCTTATGATCACTAATTTTTACAGAAGTCTTATAGGTACCATCAGATTGTTTAACAGCTTTATACCATTTCAAATCATCTTGCCCATTTTTTACTGACCAAATTGGAACTTGAACTTCTTTTAGTCCAACATTACTTGAAACATTTGAGATCACAACATCAAAGGTACCTGACTGGTCATTCTTATTTAAAACATTAATGGTTCCTTTAACCTCTGGTTTTACCTCAGTTGAAAGTTTTTGTACTGGAATATAGCGACGGTTTCCTGCATATGATAGATAAGAAATCCAGACATAACCGTCTGCTTGGAGTGTTTTATCATAATTGACAGTATTTCCTGCTTCATAATAGGCAAGTTCTGGGGCAGATATTTTGGGTTCAGCTTTAATACTTACTCTCTCTGTAAATTGATAAGATCCTGAAGAAGCTATACTACTTCCCGTATTATTTGTTGGCGTCGGAGCGTCAGGAATACGTGTATTTCCACCTTTTAAGTCTTTAAAATGGATGTAACCACTTGCAGAGTTTCTAGGAATAAACCTATGATTATATCGATTTGTATAACCATAGTTATATTCTTCAATCTCAACATTTTCCCCATTTACACCTACAACCCATGCAACATGAAATCCCTTATTCCCAGTAAACCATGCAACCGAACCAGCTGACGGATTCATGTCAACACGATAGCCTTCATTTTGAGCACGATAGCCCCATAGATTTGCATTACCGTAAGCATAAGGAATTGTAAATCCATTCACTGTACTCAATCTGTAAGCTACAAAAGAGACACATTCACGTTTATAAAATCCCCAAGGATCAACTTCAACATAAGGTACTGCAGCATTCGGCCATGGGTAGTTGTCTCCAATAACAGTACTTCTTGACATAGGTCGTCTGATATTTCCAACACTGAATAATCTCGAATAACCAGTTCTTGGTTTTGACGGTTTATTATCTGTTGCAACTTCAGGAACTTTTGGTTCAGAAATTTTCTCTGTTACAGTAACTTTATTAAGCTCCTTAACCTTGGACTCAATTTTTTTATTTGTCTCATTTGAAACTTTTGGAGTAGTAATTTTTTTATCAGATAACTTAACGGTATCTGTCGTTTCATTGACCTTTTCTTCTACTTTTGATATTGGTTCAGTAGTATTTTCAACTTTGTGAGTTTCATCCGCAATAACTTTTTCAACATGCTGAGAACTTTCGCTTGCCTTTTCTGGAGTCACAGCACTTGAAGGTACTTCAGCAGGTACCAAACTTTCCTTTGGAACTGAAACAGTAGCTTCAGAAAGGACAACCTCAGCATTTGAAGAAGTTACCTTATCTGACACAACTCCATTATCTCTAGTAATACTTGTAGTTGTTTCAGAAACAGCCATTTGCTCATCAGCATGAGCAGTCTGTACACCAGAAAGTAGGAAAACTCCTAAAAGAACAGAAGCAGCACCAAAAGAGTACTTACGAATTGAGAAACGTTGAGCAACATGGTAAAAACTATTTTTCATAATAATATCTCCTTGTATTTTTCATAGCTCTTTCCTATGCAAAAGAGTATAGCACGACTATCCTTATCAAACTGTTGTAAGTCATAAACAGTCAAAAAATTGTCATTACTAGCAATTTATTATATTCGTTTACATGGGATATAAATATTATTATCATCTAGATTAAACAATCGAGATTTTGGGAATTTTCTATCATTCTAAAAATATATGTCCTTTGAAAACAAATATCAAGTCAGTTACATTTTTTATTTTTATCGTCTATTTTAAATGATAGTCTTTAAATCATGTTAACAAAGAACAATTAGGATACCTCCCTAAAATCTCTCAAACAGTGGACAAATATATACCATGTCCATTTCCTTTGCTTGAGTAACTAATTTTAAAGATATAATATAGAGTATATTGATAGATTCTCGAGAAGTATTTACTCTTTTAGTACTACTTTCCATACAAGCCTCAATATCTCTAGTCTTTCCAGTTTATATACGTATCAATTGACGTATTGATAAAACCTCTTCACAATCACTTAAATATAGATATAGAGGCGAGATTCTCTCAATCTCTTTTTTTATTTCTTTTTTAATTTAGAAAAATAACTTACCTTTGCCAACAGAAAGGTGAATTTTTCCAAATAATTTTGGAAAAAGAGGATGTAATCCTAGCCGTCTGCAAGACCACAATAATAATGACTCTGTCATTATGTATATTGTGTTATAAGCAGCGTCAGACTCTACTAACTGTCCCTATCAGCACCTAAAAAATTCATCATAATCTGTTTTTTATTTTCAACTTATCAGACATAATTAATAAATAAAGGAGAAAGTTATGGACAATGCATATACTATTTCAGCTCACTTTGGAAAAAAGATGAGTCGTGATCATAATATTCGTAATCGCAACATAACCAACTCAGAGGATCATATTGACCCAGATGGTTATTTTAGAATCATAGAGGATAGACCTATAAAACAAGCTTATTATAAAATTTTCGGACAGGCTGTGCTTGACTATAATGCGAAACAAACTCGGTCTGATAGACAAATTATAGACTATCATACGAAAGTACTTTCAGCTTATAAACGTGATCCCAATCGCAATCCTGCTACTAGCCATGAGGCAATTTTTACAATAGGAAATGTTAACCATCATCCCACAATCACAGAATCAGAAAAGATTCTCACAGATTTTTTAGAACAATTCAAAAAAAATAATCCTAACGCCATCGTTTTCGGTGCCTATTTTCATGCAGATGAGCCTGGTTCTGCCCCTCATCTCCATGTTGATTTCATCTTAGTCAAACGGCAAAATAAAAGAGGCTTAAGCATTCAAGTCGGTCAGGAAGGTGCCCTCAAAGAAATGGGTTACTACACATCAGGATCTAAAAAAAATAAAGATTTAGTAACGGCACAAACTCGATGGCAAGCAGCTCAACGCGAACTACTTCGAACAACAGCTAGAAATCATGGATTGCAAGTTCAAGAAAGTGGCAAATCTAAAACAATAGCTAACCATCTGGATACTGAGATTTACAAACGAACTACAAAACTTAAAAACTTGGATCAAAAAATTGAAGAGAAAAAGATGTGGGCTGAAAATGCTAAATCTGAAGCAGAGAAAAATAAAAAGGAGCTGTCAGAGATATTGAGAACTAAACAAGAGTTAGACATTGAAATTCAGATGAAAAAAGCAAACCTCGAAGAGATTACTAAAATTAAAAAGAAAAATAAAGAATTAAGAGAGGAGAATACTTTTTTAAAGAAATCAATTAATATTCTGCAAGAGAGTATCGATCTAGCCGAAAGTTGCTTCAAAACATATTTCTTAAAAAATAAAGAGAACCTCTGGAATATATTTAAACAAAAACTATCTCAAACATTTGGTTCTAAAAAATACGAACGTTATAATATTATTCGTCATGATACAGAGTTAAATGAAAAGCTTGCACAACACGAACGAGATTACTTAGAGGGCGAAAGACGTGATCCACCCCCTACTTTGCTATTTGGATATGATGCTAAAACAGATAATGAGTCTGATTTTACATATGAGAATGAACAGATATAGAGAACCTTTCAAGATTGATTAGTGACTAACGAGTACTCGATATGAGTTGGTCCAATATAAAAGTTTCCTTGCTGATATAGCAAGGACTTTTTTTATGTTTACATTTTTATTTTTAGTTTAATAGGTTCAACTTCTTTTAAATTTATAGTCACATTTTTTTCGTTACATATGGTACTGATATTAAACTTTTATTCTCCAACACATACTAAAAAATTTTAGTCAAAATTATGGTTTTTAAAAATCTCTTAAAACCTGTTTTTTCAAACATAATGTCTAAGAAGAAAAATAATATTTAAGAGTTCTAAATTATGGTTTTTAAAATTCTCTTAAAATCTATTTTTTTCAAACATAATGTCTAAGAAGAAAAATAATATTTAAGAGTTCTAAATTATGGTTTTTAAAATTCTCTTAAAACCTGTTTTTTTCAAACATAATCTATAAGAACAAAAATAATATTTAAGAGTTCTAAATTATGGTTTTTAAAAACCTCTTAAAACCTGTTTTTTCAAACATAATCTATAAGAACAAAAATAATATTTAAGAGTTCTAAATTACTGGTTTAAAAATCTCTTAAAACTTTTTTTCAAATATATTCTTTAAAAATAAAAATTAGTAAGGAGTAATAAATGCAAGAAAAAATTATTTGTGAAAAAGATAAAATACAACAATGTAACGAAAAGATAATGGAGAGATGTTTTTCAACAACATCAGCATTTTGTGGCATTGATAGCACAACTATTAGAATTAGTGGAACCTTTGAGTTTGATCATAATATTTTATCTAGATATTTAAAAACTAACAATAGTAAAAACAATAAATGTAAGATATCAGAATGTGGAAATTACGAATTTATCCAAATAACTTCAAAAGAATTTGGAAAACTCGAAATCGGACAGGATTTTTATAGGAAACATAGTAGTTACTATTGTCGTCTCCAACTCATTCATCCAGATGTTAATACTGAAACTATCTCAGTCAACCATTTAAAAAGTCGGGTTATAAAACTTTTAAAAATTTTTGAGTCTGAAATGGGAATACTAATCACTCCATACAAAATCAGTCTTATGAAGTTAGAACTTGCTTTTACTTTTGCTACCGACTCAATCATTCATCTTCAAACCCGTAATTTATTCATCAAGTGTTTTTCTAAAGCCTCTCAAGTTGATAAAAAAATTTATGAAAAGGCTTCAACTAAAGAGGATCATCACATTTTAAGTTCAAGACTACGAAAAAATATGGAGCATGTGTTATACGATAAGACTGCAAAAGCTGAGCACAGAAGACATATTAAACGTAATTCAAAACGGCAATTTAGAGTCTACCGCTATGAAACAACACTGAATGAACAAAAGATAAAAAAAGAATTTGGTTCAGCATTATTAGAAGATCTAACCGATAAACAAATTATTATTTTTCTTGAGGAACTTCTTACCAGCTCCATTTTTAGATATATTGACTTACTTAGAGAGTCAATCAAAATCACTGAGCAAGAATTATGTCGTTTGAATAGAGAAAAAGGAAAAGATGACTATATTGATGCTTTCTTATCAAGACAACTCAATAACTCACTTGAAAAACTCTCACCGCTCACCATTGATGAAGGCATCTTTTGCTTTTTAGATACTACTTCTTTTATAAGTACAAGCAACAGTGCTAGAACAAAGCGAAATCTTATTAAACAGAGTCGGAAACGTGATTCAAATGAGAGTACATATTTCTTATCTAAAATGATAAGTTGGCAAGTTTTACATCTTTTTAAACTATTTCATGATTCGCTAGAATTTGCAAAAGTTTTGGGGTTGGGTTGTTTTATCAATGAAACTTGTACAGAAATTCATTTATTAAAGCAAAAAGAATTCACTACTGATCAAAGAGATATTGTTTTTAATCAAATTATTCGCTCAAAAAAGAAAAACAATAAAATTGATTTAAATAAAATTATTATTAATCAATTAAATGATTTAGATAGTGAACTATTTTAGTGATTTTGATAGCTATTTTTAAATCCATCTATCAAGTATTTCTTATTATATCAAGGTTCTTGAAAAAATAACTCTTCAACCCTTGATGTTAAAAAAGGAGAATAATATGATCAAAAAAATTATTAATAAAAACGATTTAATTGCTTTAGGTTATAAAACTAATACCGCAATGACTATCATTCGACAAGCAAAGAAAATTATGGTACAAAAAGGATATGCGTTTTATAACAATCATCGTCTAGATTATGTTCCTATTCATGCTGTTGAAGAAATTATTGGGGTATCACTTTTAGAGAAAGAAAAGGAGGACTCCCAAAATAATGAGTGATAAAATTAATTTCAATGAGCAACAAATACTCAAAGAACAACCTCAACAAAATAATAAAAATCAAAAAAAGACAAAATATCATGGCGTTTATGTTGACAATAATGGGAAATTTTTTTACCAGACGGAATTTGGTTTAGATAAAATCACAGGAAAACGAATTCGCAAAAAGGGGAGAAAAGATAAAAACGGAATTGATTTTAAATCAGCTAGTGAAGCTAACAAAGAATTAACCAGAATCAAGAGAGAATATTATGAAGCTAATGGTTTTTCTAATTATCATATGAATTATAAACAATTTATGACTAACCATTACATTCCATATTACCGTACCACTGTTCAAGATAGCACATATTTAGTACGTGAAAAGAGTTTACTATTAATCATTGAACGTTTCGGTAACACTAAACTTCGTTCAATATCAATTGAACAAGTACAAAGTTTTCGGACTTGGTTACTAACTAGTGCTGAAGAGGGAGGTGCCGGTTACTCCCAAGGTTATGCTAGCTTAGTCTTCGGAATGTTTCGAAAATCTTTAGATTATGCTTTTGATCTAGGTTATGTAGAAAGTAATATCTCTAAACGCTCAAAGGCAATCCCAAAAGGAAAAAGTGAGGTTCCATACTGGACAAAGTCTGAATTTGAATCCGTAATATCTATGATTTATATTAATGACTTTTACGAACATTTATATTTTGTTATGTTATGGATTTATTTTATGACCGGCATCCGTGTAAATGAAGGTTGTGCACTACAGTGGGATGATATTGACTTTGAAAAAAAGAGACTTCGAGTCCATCACATGCTAATTATCAAAAATAAAAAAAATTGGACTCGTAATTCTTATACAAAAACTAAAGATGGCAAACGTATGATAAGCCTTGATGATGATACAATAAAAATTTTAAAAGAATGGCGTAAAGTTCAAGGTAATCTAGGTCTTGGCCATGACAGTGATTTTATCTTTTCATATGATGGACTTCCGATGCTGAAGTCTACAATTTCCAGAGCTATCAAAAGGTATGCAAAACTGGCTCATGTTAAACCAATTCAAGCTAAAGGATTAAGACACAGCCACGCTTCTTACCTTATCAATGAATTTAATGTTCCAATCTTGATTCTATCAAAACGTCTCGGCCACTCGTCACCAGAAATTACTCTTAAACATTACGCCCACATGTGGACGGGAGCAGATGAGGCTATCACACAAGAAATGACTGGCAATATTTCAATCTCATTTCCTTCAAAAAGTTTAGTAAAATTCAATGGAAATCAAACAATTTTAAAATAATAACAATCCCCACCATCTAGCCCACCAAAAATAAATAAGTCTTTCTAAAATCCCAATATGAAAGGATTTTAGAGGTATAGATTACTATTGAGTGGGAATAAAACCAAAATCATCAAAATCGCTGAACGCAATCGTTCAACGCTTTTTTGTTTTGGCTCTTTGTCAACTGTAGTGGGTGACGAAAAGCTAACATCTATAGAGGACCTGATAGGTCTTCTCTTTTTTTATGTTCAGAGTGATGAAGACACGTTTCTTAAAGTTGATGAAGTTTCTAAA
>PPYF01016963.1_pt1 | contig 24345 bp, 24 predicted proteins | sample 1559871 | NCBI WGS metagenome assembly PPYF01 (sample SAMN08240021, study PRJNA423297) | Human gut metagenome, whole genome shotgun sequencing project. | reverse complement strand
AAGAAGATCGCTTAAAAGTTATAAAAGAAAGGGAATGTTCTTATCGTCCATCTCAGGACTTTTGCAACATCCCCTTTTTATGTCTTATCCCGAAAACGGAATAAACCTTAAGATCGAGCTGCATTTCTACCGCTGATGCGACCCATTACTAAGCAATTTGCCAACGAGCCTCCGCCGATCCTGTCTTTACCAAAAACACCTCCCACAACCTCTCCGGCCGCAAATAAACCGAGAACTACTCTGCCGTCCTTGTCAAGAACACGAGCCTCTTCATCAGTCTTCAGTCCGTCCAGACTCGTATGGACATAAATATTTTCTTTTCCCCAATAGAACGGAGGTTTTTCAATCCGCTGGGTAAATACCGTTTTACCGAATTTATCTCTCCCGGCTTCGACAGATTGGTTATATTCATCTAAAGTTTTACGAAGCTTTTCTTCCGGAATTCCCATCCCTACCGCCACCTCACAGATAGAAGAGGCTTTCTTAACAATTCCGCTCAGTAGTTTGACTCCAAGAGTCGCTCCTTTCTCGGACTGCGTATCTGTAATGACAGTGAATTCAGTTTTCGGCCATTCCAAAATGACCTCTACGATCTTATGCCATGGAAGATTTTCATCGACAAATCTTTCTCCCTCAGCATTTAAATAAATGTCGCCTCCAGCATAGTCAAGAACCCGACCGCCCCAAAAAGGAACAATCTGATACCCGTTCCCCTGAGTAACTTTTAAACCGATTTTCTCTCCGATATCTAATGCATCTCCGTCTGCACCGTCCCAATTATTTCCCCACGGATTAGCACTGGTTTTTAAATTGATTCCAAGGCGACGATCATAGTCGAGACGCCTAAAAACATTAGCAGTCGAACCGCCGGTTGCCAAAACCAACGACTTGGTTCTAAAAGTTTTATCCCCCTCTGGAGTGTCAGCCAACACAGACCAGCCCTCAGCGATTGGGATTAGCGCTAGAAGTCGATGCTCAAGAAAAAGCGGGATATTCTCCTGCACACGAGCATGATTCAAAATCATGACATAACTTCTGCCTGCTGAATTTCCCGGCATAGTAAACCCACGTGCGCGCAAGCCGGATTTAGCCTGAAAAGGTTCTCCGAAAACCACACCCTTCGCCTCTAACCAATCCAATCCCTCTTCCGAATGAAGGGCGATTTGTTCCAAAATTTCAAGATTTCCTTTTCTTTCACCTAATTCATAGGCATCTTTGACGAAAAGCTCGACGCTGTCTCGAAGTCCTTTACTACGTCGTTTATCCCCTCTAATCATGGCTGAAATTGTCCCGCTGGAAAAAAGGGTGTGTCCTCCGATTAAAGGTCCTTTTTCTAAAATCAAGACTTTTTCTGCACCATTTTCCTTGGCAGACAACGCGGCACAGAGACCTGCCATCCCGCTGCCGACAACGATCACGTCCCATTCAAGCTCTTCCGGGAAGGCTTTAGGCAAGTAAGCTGATGAAACGCAAAGAGGAAAATAAGTAATTAAACTCCTTCTGGAAATCATGGAGCCTTCTCCTTAAAAACGTCTCCGGGCACTTTCTGAAGCCATTGATAAGCTTCTAACCGAGATCTCACCCCTAGCTTACCGTATGCGTTTGAACAATGCATTTTTACTGTTTCTTGTCCGATTCCCAGTTGATCAGCAATTTCCCGATTGCTCGCCCCTTTGGCTGCGAGCACAATGACATCTTTTTCCCGGTTCGTCAAAGAATTGAAGGTTTCTTCAAACTTTTCCTCTTCTTTTTTCTGCCTCCAGTATTGACGAGATCTTTCGCAAGCCTTGGAAACAGAGTCTCGAAGTTTGAGAGGATCACCGCGTTTTTCGAAAAAATCTACAGCCCCATATTTCATGGTATATACGGCCGTTTCGATATCTCCGTGACCCGTCAAAAAGATAATGGGTAACTTATTGCCTCGTACGTAAAGCGCTCGCTGCAATTCAAGGCCCGTCATCTCAGGCATTCTTATATCGAGCACAAGACAACCAGGGACGCGGGGATCGTCTTCTTCCAAAAAGCGAACCGGATCAGCCCAATCTTTCACCTCATACCCGCACATAGATAAAAAGAGCTTTTGGCTCTCCCTGAACGCGTCGTCATCATCAACTAAACGAACCAGCGGAGAAATTTCGGACATAAACTTTCTATCCTCCTATTTGAGCAGACTGACCTTCCGGCAAGATGTCGAACCTTAATGCAGCTTTCAATTTTTTGTCAGCTAATTGAAAACTTAACGATGCTCCATGACGATCACAAATTCCGCGGCAAATACTCAAACCAATCCCAAGACCAGTCGTTTTTGTAGAGACGGAATAACTTTTCTCATTAATCATTTCAAGCTGAGACTGAGACATTTGAGACGCTGGATTTTCGATTTCACACAGCCATTGTTCTGCTCCTGCGTCTTTTGATATCTTAACGTGAATCGTGCCGCTAACGTCGTCAGATAACGCATCAGCCGCATTCCTAAGAAGGTTCAAAAAAAGAATTTGCAGCTCCAAAGCATTCCCTTTTATCGGGTAATATGTGCGGACGGACCAATCAAAAACAATCTGATTTTCCAATTGTCTTCCGCGCTCGGCGATCAAAGAACCGGCTGACTTCTTAAGCAGCAGAGCTAGATCACAATCCTCCTGGCGTGAATAATTATTTTTAGCGTACCCCCTCACACGGTCAATGATTTTTGACATAGTTAAAACTTGCTCTTCAATACCATTGAGTGCTTTTTGTTTTACTTCTTTGGAAAAAGGTATTTTGGACGAGCCCTCCATCTTCAGCAGCGTCACATAGGTTCTAATACTTCCTAACGGAGAGCTGAGTTCGTGGGCAATCATGCCGCTCATCTGCTGCACAATAGAACGTTTCTCGTAAGCATTCAGCGCTTTTCTGACTTTGATGGCTTTAGCTTCAAAATTGTCTTTTTCCAAAAGAGCATTGGCAAGCATTGCCGTACGTCTTTTAATAAGAACATTCAAACGGAGCTCATTCAACAGCAAAAATACGAACAAAAGGAACACAAACCAGACGGCTCCTTTATGCCGTTCATACAATGCAGCCGGCGTAATATCTCGAAGATACCGGTAAGGTCCTTCTTTCAATCGCTCAAACAATTCCATGATCCGGCGTTCACTAACATTTGGCACCCACTGGCGACTCAAATCTCCGCCCGTTTTATACAACGCAATCGTCAGGTCTTTCACTTCTTCTCGCGGCGTACCCTCCGCCGCCCACAGGCTGATATCCGGAAATAGATCTGTTGAATGCCTACAGTCAAGCGGAGAGTCTTTCTTTTGATGAACAATTCGAATCAATCCCTTCTTAATCAGACCTTGTTCTTCAAGGTTTTCCAGAAGACAGGCAGGAATAATTCCGACATCTGCTTTTTTATTAAGCAGTGCGCTTAGTACGTCAGGATATGCGTTATTGCTGAAGGATATCTTCGAAAAAAAGTGTTCATCATCATAATGATTTTTCTTCAATTCATTGCGAACGCTCAGCCAGCTGTCAATCGTATTCGGAAGACCGCTCTGCGCTGTTTTATGTTGCAGATCAGCAAGAGATACGAGTTCTTTTCTGTCATTCAACACAGCGAGCGCTGCACCGACAGACTGTTCAGGGTCCCCGCTCTTGAGATTGATTCGAGTAGCAATTTTGTAGGTATTTTGTGCCGGAGAACCGTCTATCGTGGCAAAGAAACCTGTCGGAGCCAAAATAAAATCCGGTTTGTCTTTTCTCAAGGCATCAAGACCATCAGCAGCTGAAAATGTTATGGTTGCTACGTGATATTTGGGAAGACTTCGCCTGAGCTCGGAGAGCATTTTTTGAAGTTCGATAACGTCTTTGGGATTGACAAGCGTATCAGGGATACCTATTGTCAAAGAAGGCTGCGAAATTTCTATCGGCGCACTTGCAGCATTCGCTTGAACTACTAAAGGCTGAGAGAAAAATAATCCAACGACAAAAATCAGTTTGCCGACCACTCCTTTCTCCGCCAAAAAGAAAACGAAAAATTCGACAAAAAATCCTTGACTCTGAGGTTGTTCAATCATTTTTGTTTTTTCCACCCATTCGGGGGTATCAGAAAAAGCCTTCAAATCTCAAAATACTTCCATACGAGATCAATCAATCTCAGTTTTAAATTCTATTAGGAGTCCATAAGATGCAAAAAGCCAAACTTTCCCTTATCGCAGCCGCTCTTCTCGTTCCCGCATTCGCACTTTCTGCCTATGCTGCAGATTTTGTTCGCCCTATGCCTACCCACCCGATCCAAGCCGGTCCAACTCTTCTTGGCGGTGAACAGCCCGTTATTTGTTCTCCCCTTGTAGGCAAAAATCTTAAAGCCATCAAAGCAGAAGCGAAAACAGTAAAAGCTCTGAATCCGGACATGGTTGAAGTTCGCGCCGATTATTGGGACTTCATTGAAGATACCGATAAAGCCATTGAAGCTCTCCAAGCAATTCGTAATATTATCGGCGACACACCGATTCTTCTGACAGTCCGTGTCGCGGAGGAAAGAGGTTTCAAAAAAGTTGGTCAAAAACCGAAGTTTGATTTTTACAAGAAGGCCGCAGCTCTCAAACTACCTAACCTGATTGACGTCGAATTGGTGTATGGGGCAGACACTATTAAAAATCTCAAAAAGGATTTAAACGGAGTCCCTGTTGTCGTTGCCTATCATGATTTGAAAGGTACTCCGAGCAGCGAAGAAATTGCTAACATTCTCAAAAAGGAAATTGATGCTGGCGGCGATGCCGCCAAAATCGTGGTGAAACCCAATTCTCAAGCCGATGTTCTCCGTTTCCTCAATGGAACACTTGAATTTAGAACGAAGAACCCTGCATATCCGGTCATTGCTTCTGCCAGTGGGCAGGAAGGAAGAATCACTCGTTTAGCCGGCGGCCTTTTTGGTATTGATTTGACGTTTGCATCCGGTGTTAAAGGCTCCAATCCCTGGCAGATGCCGGTTCAGACAGTACAAGAGATTAACAAGGTCATCTATCCGGTTACTAAGAAGTAATGTTTTCTCCGCCGAAAAATCGAGTATCTGGTTAGATTAACTCGATGAGGTGATGCTCCGGCTCAAAAGTCGGAGCATTTTTGTTCAGTGAACGTTGCTGCACAATGCTAGAGAAAATGTGAAAAAAGTATTGCTTGAGTGAGTCTTCGCGTATCAGCTCCAACAAACGCTAGGTATAGATAAATTTGCCACGGTTTTCCAAGACAGACATTCCATTTTCAAAGGACTTAACGATAGTGATGCGTCTGACTGCTTTAGCATTCACGGTAACTTTAATTACTTCTGAGTCGCTTTTTTCTCCAATGCAAAATGATCGAAAAAGATATATGTTATATAGCTTCTCCCCTTTCGGACTTTTCCCATTCTCGCAGAAAAAAGGAAGCTCTTCCGAAGTTGCTCCCAAGTTATGAAGAAATTCAGAGACATTGAAACGAATAATATCAATGAGACAAGCTTCTTCGGGGAATTCTGAAGCTGAGAGTGTAATCTCTCGGCTATAGCGAAAAATGGAATCACAAGCATATGGCGTCAGCTTAGAATGCTGGAAGTTTTCCGATAACAAACAGTTATCCCCTTGGAAAATATCCTTGCTGCCAATGGGAAGCTCTTTGAGAGACACAAAGCCGAAATTTTCCTTTGCGCACCCAACTTTCTTCTTACCCATAAAAATAAATAGCCTTCTATCTGGAATCCATCTTCTAAATATCACATTGGAGAGCCAATCCCTAACAATTTCCTTAAAGCGGTCTTTGAATATGTAGGCAATCACGAGAGCGAAGAATAAATTCCGGCTCAAAGACCCATATCTGTCTTGATAGAAGAATGCCACCACCGTCGCAAAAAGCATCGATAGTGCCGCCGCTGATCCGTAAATAGAATGCGTAAGTAAGGGAGCACCTTGCTTATAACGAATGTCAAGAAAAAGAGAACTCTGAACAAATTTTTTCAGAAAGGACCATCGCATCAAGAATGCCGATTCCTTACTCTCTCCTTCGATTGATTTAACCGGAAAGCGGCTTGCGCGGTATTTCTCAACTTCCTGCCAAAAAGACAATATTTTGTTTCTCGGCTCACCGATGCAGACTTCATTGAGATCTTTAAGGCAGAATGCGGTCACCACAGTGAGATATTCGTCAAGTTTATCGAGCAGCCGAACCTCTCGTTCTGAATTTTCTTGTGAGAACTTTATGTTTCTAAACTCATCAAGCAGCTTATAGACAGTCTGCAGAAAAGTTTCAGTTTCTTCCGCGGACAGTTCTTGTTTCTCCATCAAAGAGCGGCTGCTCTCTTGAAGTGCAGTTTTATATTTGAGACAGAAGCGTTTGAAGAAATCATCAAATTTCTCCTCTTTGCCTGAAGATATTCTCCGAGCAACAAGTTCCTTGAGGAGACCATCCAGACTAGGGCTTTGCTCACTCAGACTAAGGTAGCACTTCAGATTATGTTTGAACTCTTCTTTTTTGAAATTATTTTCCGTGATTTGAAGCGCGCCGGGAAAAATAAAGAATGTGTCAACCCGGTACTTGAGTTTTTTAGTTTTATCTGTGATGCGGATTTTTTGCTTAACTTCGATTTGTTTTTTGCCGTGCTGCTTAATCGCGTCTATGAGCATGAGTTCTCCTGCAAAATAAACCGACTAAAGAGGATGGAAAAACATCGTGCCGCAAAGTCTTGGGAAACTTTGCGGCACAGCGTATCACTATTTCGTTAGAAGAATCCGGGAGTGATGCCGAGCCATTTAAAATAAGTTGCTCCGGCAAGCATCAAACCCAGCCAGTAGAGAAAAGACATAACGAAGCCATAGTAGAAAGATTCGCCCATCGTATATTTATTAGTACCGTAAAGCATTGCGTTCGGTTTAGCATTAAACGGGAGGCTCCAGCAAACGTTAATGCAGAGTGCCACAGGAATCGCTAACGAAAGAATATCGATCTTTAATTCCTGCGCAATACCAATAACTATCGGCATGAAAATAATCGTCCTCATGTTCTTGCTTTGGAAAATGAAGTGACTTGCGATAAAGATGCCGGTCAGAAGAGCATACAGACTGAAATAGCTCATAGAAGCCAGTCCTAACCCGTCCATCATAGCTTTGGTGAGAGTGTCCATCAATTTAGTAGCTGTGAGTCCTGCCCCAAGCGCATAAGCTCCCGCGGAGAAGATCATTAGATGCCAAGGGATATCAACATCGTTCCAATTTAGCAATTTGAACTGTGGTGCAAGCATAATGACGGCGCCGGTCATAGCCACAACTGTTGCATTGATGCCGTGAATTTTATCCGTGGCCCAAACTAAAAGTACCAAACCGAAGATAGCGATTGCCTTTAGCTCGTCCATCTTGAACGGCCCGAGCTCCTCATATGCCTTTTGAAGGGATTCCATGCCGCCCTGCAGCTTCGGCTGTTTGTCTTCTTCGGATACGGGAAAGATAAATCGCATGCCGAGTCCGTACCCGATAATTCCAAATCCAATAACAAGCGGAAGGCCGGCCATTAGCCAATCAAAATAGTAAATCGTGCATCCGGCTCCCGCGAGCAAAGCGATTGCAAGAAGGTTGGCACCGGAGCCAGTCATAAACGCGTTGCAACTGGCGTTGATCATGACTAAGTTGTAAAGTACCAAATTTCGAGAGAAGTTATTCGTTGTATCAGTCCCCGGAGCACCGTAAACAGCAGAGATGACCATGAAAAGCGGCATCATAAGCGCAGCTTTCGCTGCTGTGGCGTTTACAAACGCAGCCAAAAGAACGTTAATACCAAGAAAAGTCAGAAAGATTGCTGAGGCATTTCGTCCAAAACGAAGAATCAGCCAAAGCGCTACTCGCTTAACTAGTTGTGTCTTCACTAAAGCGCTTGCAAGAACAAATGCTGAAACGTTTAACCAGATAACCGGATCCCCCAAGGTTGCCATTGCCGGTTTCGCTTTTAAAATTCCTGTCAGCACAAGGCCGCAGATTAAAAGCATTGAGGTAACGTAGTTCGGCAGCGCCTCGCTGATCCAAAGAAAAAGAGCTGTTGCAAAAAGGGCAAACATTATCTCTTGTTTCTGATTCAGAATGGGAATTTGTACGACATACGCAAGGACAAAGAACAGAATTGCAGCAATCGGTAGTCCCCATTTCTTAAAAAATGCCCCGGTTTTAGTGAGCTTTTTCTTTGGAAGCCGATTTAGAGAGTAGCTGTTTAAATCCAGAGGGTCGTAATTGGTTTGGACGGTGCTTGTTGTCATAGTTTTTACGGCGGCTGCTTAAAACCGCCGTTCCGGTTAATTCCAATAAAGCTTTAGTTCATACCAAGAACTTGTTTAGCCGCTTTCAGATAGTTTGTGTTGGGAAGCTCTGAAATTCCCAGAGCCTGCGTCGCTTTTTTCATGCCTTCATAATTCTCGCTTTCGCAGCAGGCTGTCTCTACCATTGCGCCATTGAACCAAACCTGGGCATATTCGCAGATAATCCCTTCAACTGAGAAACCATAGCGTTTCTTTTCCACACGAACGACGGCTAGTTCTGAATTCTCTTTGGCCATCTCTATGAACTCCTCAAGGCTGTAAACGTCTTTTGTCAGTTCAAGCGCAACTTCGAGATGCTTGAGGATTTCGCCTAACTCTTCCCGTTTAACTGGGAATTTAAATTTGCCGCGAGGCTGAAAGATTTCATAGCCCTCCGGTGTTTCTCCGACTTTAGTCTTAATGTCAAGCAGACCGTCGCGAACTTTGACATTGGCTTCGTTGGTACGTCGAGAGAGGAAATAGATCTCTTCCGGCATTACGCGAGCTGCGTAAAGGGTCGCTTTACATTTCCACATATGCTCCTGAACGCCGGCAATAATGTTCTTTCCAAAGACGCGGAATTCAGCGCGGGGAATGATTTTGGCAGCTTCATCAGCACTAATTGCTTTATTTTTGTCGTATGGATTTGTCATTTGATTACCTACTTATTCCAGGTGGTGTAAGGATGAGAGACGAGGTTGGAATTGAAATAACGAGGATCTGAAGAGACCTCTTCGCCAAGCCAGTCAGGTTTCTCGAAGGATGTATCTTCGGAGGGAACTTCTATTTCAGCTACGATCAAACCTTCATTAACCCCGTGGAATTCGTCTATTTCCCATGTAAGGCCGTTCCCGGCCGGAATCTTGTAGCGGGTTTTTTCGATAATCGGTTTTTCTGCAAGCTCATCGAGCATCTTGACGCAGTCGTCATATGGAATTGAATATTCAAACTCAAGGCGTGTGCAGCCGACCGTCAATCCTTTAACCGTAAGGAAAGCTTTGTCATTGATTGTTCTGATGCGAACTGTGCGTTCCTTAACGCTGTTCAGATAACCTTGGCGGTAATGAGTGCCGACTGCGTTTTCACGCCATCCGTCGCCGATGACGAGAAATTTTCTTTCTATTTCTTTTGCCACTTTAAAACTCCTTGATTTTTAAACTCAGCGATTAAAAGCTACGAGTAAATTCTGAGCTTTAGGCGGCAAAATTAAAAATTATCAAATCATATGCTTCCCATAAGAAATTCTTATAAGTACAACTCAAATTTGATCTTTCGGCTTCATGCTCTCAGTAAGGAGGGAGATAAATTCGAAAGCTGCCGGAGAAAGTTCACGTTTATCGTTGTAGCCAAGAAAATAATCCGCTGTAACAGAAAAATTTTCTACCGAAAGCATAATCAGCGATTCTCGTTTTAATTCCTGTCTGACTGCTATTGATGGAAAAGCCGCTGCACCGAAACCCCGCGCAATTAGTTGTTTAGAGCTTTCAAGACTATTAACTTCAATAACAGGCGTCGAGAGGAATTCATAAACTCCGACACTTTTAAACCACTCCTCGAGCTTGGAACGCATACGACTTCCTTTTTGACGCATGACAAGATAATTTTCCGCAAATTCTTTTGCAGAAAGCGGCCTTTTCAATGCGGCTAGGGGCGAGGATGGTCCACAGACACAAACGTACGGCTCTTTGATAAGCAGCTTCTGCTTGCAGTGTTTGAGATTTCTTACGTGGCGGCTTAAAGCCACGTCCGCAAGCCCCTCTTCTACAAGGTGCGTAACGTAGGCAGAATCTCCCATTTCCAGACGAATGGAAATCAGAGGGTATTTTTTATAAAACTCAGCAATAAAGGAAGAGAGAAAATAGTTACCCATGACCGCGCTGGCAGCAATAGTGAGCTCTCCCGTCAATAGGTGGTTTAACTCACTGAAAACATTTTCGATTTCGCGAAAAATTCCAAACAGTTTCTGGGTATAACTAAATAAGATTTTGCCCTTAGCAGTCAGGCGAATCTGACGTTTACTTCGGTCGAAAAGAGGATTGCGAAGTGCATGCTCAATGCCTTGAATCTGCTGAGATACAGCGGGCTGCGTCATATAAAGCGCCTTAGCCGCTTCCGTAAAACTGCCTAGACTGGCAACTACGTGAAACGTTTTGAGATGCTCTAGATTCATTCGGGTGATTCCGAACTGATTTTTTCGCATACAGACGCTCCCTGGATTTAGAAAAATACTATTTGAGAATTCGGTCTGTCCTCAGTTTAATTGATGGACCACAGCTCATTTAGCATAAACATGAAATTACAGCCTGAATTCTCGAAAGAACGGGAATTCAGGCTGAAGGACTGCTTGTTAAGGAGATAATTTAGAACCTATGCATCACACCCAAGGAAGTATTCCATCCGCTCAATCCGGGCGCTAGATTTAAAGCTTTATTTGCTTTCCCCCAGGCGCCTTGTACGTAAACGAGTGTCCTCTTCGAGAAGTTGTACAAATATCCGGCGCCGATGCTGTAGGCATTGAATTTTTTATCCCAGCCTTCTTCAAGTTTTCCGGAATTCTTGTTCTTACCGAAGACGTACTGGCCTTGAACCATCAAGTCGCCGCCAAAGGCTTTCACGGAAGTTGACAGAGAAAATGCGTGGTAGTTATTGGCTTTGCCAGCGTTGTAGGCTTCTGACATCTTTTCTTCAGCAAATTCAATTCCGGGCAATGCGGCATGCTGAGCATATTCGTACGCACCGAATAATTTGAAAGCTTCGAAATCGTAAGAGGCGCCGAGATTCAACAGACGAGTCTTGTCTTGGTCAACTGCGCCTTTATGATCCAGAAGTTCATAGATGACATCAACGGAAAGTTTATCTTTGTTGTAGGTAAGACCGGCTCCATAGTAATGCGAGTTTTGCGACCATTTTTCTTCGTCGGAGTCCGTGCCGTTGGAGTACATCAAATGGCCTTGAAGTCCGACGAAATCCGGCGTGACATAAGCTACAGAGTTATTGTAGCGGTCGGTCAAATAGAAGGCTCCGTGCATATTGCCGATCGTTGAGAACGAGGTGGAATATGCCGCTCCTCCTAAGATGCTGAATGTTCCGCAGTCCGAAGAGAGTCCTCCGAAGCGTCCGAGGCCTAACTTGCCCCACTCACCGCTCAAACCTAAAGCTGTTTCACGGTTGAATGCTTTTCCCGCTGTGGCCTCGGAACCGTTACTGAGATTAAAGCCCTGCTCAAGCTTGAAAAACACACTGTTTCCTCCGCCGAGATCTTCTTGGCCCATCAGACCCCAGCGGTTGCTCAGCCAGTTGCCGTTGGTCATTTGAACTTTGGCGGATTGATGCTGCAGTTTGCTGACGGAAACGCCCCCGTCAAGAATTCCGTACAGTGTCACCGAAGGTTCTGCCATGGCAGCAGAACCGATAGACATGCCGACCGAAATCGCTAAAAGATGAAGGTTTTTCATTTAGAAGCTCCGATCATTTGATGACGTGGCAGTTTTTGCAGAGATTCTGCTGAGGCTGATGCTCTCTGTGGCATTCAAGGCAGCTTACGGTGTCACCGTAATGCGGAGAGTTGTGATAGTTCTTCTCATTGACATTAGCGGGAAGCTGAATGGAAGAAGATTTTCCGTGGCACTGGATACAAGTAGTGTCCTGAGGAGCCTGCATCGGCTGTGTGTTGTTATGGCATTGAGCGCATTGAACATTAGCGTGGAGACGAGCCATTGATCCGGACATGGTTTGGTTTTGTGCGAAGGCGGGACTGAGGAGGATGGAGAAAGCGGCCGCCATAGATAACACGATGTATTTCATGATTTTTTCTCTCTTAAAGGTTGGCTGCGACAGATCTTCCGGCGATGCGGCCCATAGCCAGGCAGTCAGTAGAAGAACAGCTGCCTAAACGGTCCAAGCCGTGGACACCGCCGGTAATTTCGCCGGCTGCATAGAGACGAGGAATGGGTTTGCAAGTCTTCGTGCTGATCACTTGAGCCTGATCGTTAATGCCGATGCCGCCCATGCAGTAGTGAAGTTTCGGCCAGAATCTCATCGCATAGAACGGAGCCTTGAGTTCAACTCTCCTGTCCAAGGGACGGCCGAAGAGCTCGTCTTTACCTGCTGCCACCATCTTGTTCCATTCGGCGATCTGCTGTTTCAGAGGTTCAAGCGGAGCGCCGTAGAATTTGGCGAGCGCTTCGACGGTGTCAAACTTCTTAACCGTGCCTTCTCTGAAGCTTGCCTTGAATCCCGGACGATTGACCGTCGTTTTTTCGGAACAGAATCCGAACGGCATAACCGGTTTACCCTGCTGGTCGACGCATTTCATTTCAGCTTCCGAGCGTTCTCTACGTGAAGCTAATTCATTAACAAAGCGCTTGCCGTTTCTTGCATCTACCATGATGCCTTCAGCGAAGATATAGTCGGCAAAAATCGAAGCTGCGCCGGCGCCGAATTCATCGGGAGTTGCCCAGGGACCGACCTGATAAATATCTAAAAGAACCGGCATTGCACCGAGATCGAGAAGCATACGAACGGATTCTGAAGTGGCGCCCTTCTGGCTTGTACTTTCGAGTGTGGAGTACTGAGGTGTAGAAGCAGAAATAAATTCATTGTCTGCGCCCCATCCGCCTGTCGCAAAAATCACGCCTTTGACTGCCTGAACTTTGTAGGTGTTCTTGTGCGTCTTCTTGTCAAAGTCATATTGACCTTCGACTTCGACACCTCGGACAACGCCGTCTTTATCCGTAAGAACTGCACTGCAGAAACTCTTATTTCTGAATTCAACGCCGCGTTCCTTCAGCCAGTTGTGCATCGGAACGCAGATGCCGCCGCCGGAATAATTTTCTGCGAAGATGGTTCTCGGAGCACTGTGGCCGCCAAGTCGTATCACCTGGTCAGCGAACTTCACGCCGCATTTGACCATCATGTCGTAGCAGGAGGGAGACTCTTTAACCACTGCTTTAACCAAAGCCGGATGATTTAGGCGCTGCCCTACTCGCAGCATATCCTCTTCCATAAGCTTCGGGCTGTCCTTAATGCCCTTACTCTTTTGAAGACCGCTTCCAGCCAAGGAAATCTGTCCGCCGTTAATGCAGGAGTTGCCTCCGAAAACATTCATCTTTTCCAGCACTAAAACGGACTTGACGCCGTTTTCCAGCGCACTGTAGGCGGCAGCCAGACCTGCAAAGCCGCTGCCGATAATGACCACGTCATAGGTTTCGGTCCAATCATCTTTTTCTGCTGCGCGGATAGCCGGTGCGGCACTGCATGCCAGGCCGATCAGAGAACTTTTGATGAGACTTCTTCTTGAGATGAGGTGAGATTGCATGATTTCTCCTTTAAGTTCACTACATTCTCTTTGTTGAGTTTTATTTTCTCTCTTAGAGAGAATTTAACATCTGAAAACGAATATTAAAATTCTTTAACGAAAATTTTTATTAGATCAAACCCTGTATCGAGTAAACCAGGTCGACCGTTATAATTAATTGTTTCCTGACCATTAATTGAAATGTCTGAAGTTCCATCCCAAGAAAACCGACAATTCAGACTGGATCGAATTGTTGAAGTGCTCGAGCTGCTTTCTACTTCCAAAGAAGGCGTTTTGCTGATGGATATCGTAGCGGCGCTCGGCATTCCCACCTCAACTGCCTACAAACTGCTTGCAGAAATGCGAAGAGTCGGGATGATCGAAGCCACAAACGGCCGAGGCAGACAGCGTTTGACCAAACGCATGACCGAGCTCGGAACCATTGCAGACAGGAATGCCCAAAAATTTGCTTCCGTTGAAAAGTATTTCGATCAGCTGGCTGACGAATTAGCTGAGACGGTTTATTTGGTTCAATTAAGAGGCCGACTCATCTCCCTTGTCGGTTTCTCCCAACCGATTGAAACAACCGGCCTACACCCGGGTTTTGCCTTTCCGATTCACGCTTCGGCGGCCGGAAAAATCCTTTGGGCATACCAAGATGAAGATCTTTTAGAAACAGAACTAAAGCGCTCTCACATCAAGTTCCAGGACAAAACCAAAGTGAATCCGGACGATGTAAGAGTCGCTTTGAAGGACTCTCTCGAAAAAGGCTACGGCGTTCACGATGAAGAATGGGATCAAGGGGTTCTCGCCATTTCTGTTCCTGTCTTCTTGGGCAGAAAAATGCCCGTGATGGCGGTAGGCATTGTTGCGGTCAAGGACCGAGTTCTTAAGAAGTACAGTATTGAAGAAATCGTAGAAAAATTAGAGAAGCTGAGAGACAAAATCTCTCCGATCTTAGAAGAGGCGTGACATGGATCTCGCTCAGATGGCGGGATGGCTGGCGGCAGCTGCAGCCATCATAGCCATGCTGCAGAAGTCTGATTTACGGTTAAAGCAGGGTTTAATCATCCACACCGTGCTTTATGGGATTCATTTTGCGCTGCTTGGACTTCCGACGGCCGTCGTGTCATGTGTGATCGCGCTGGCTCGAATCACGTTGTCGATCTACACGCGATCTCTGCTCTGCGCTGCCGCACTAATCATCATCAGCGCTGCGATGGCTTTAGCGCTTTCGCGGTCTACAGTAGATATTCTTCCGTTGGCAGCAAGCGTCGTGCTGACGCTGTCATTATTCCGATTTGACGGAATCAAACTGCGCCTCGGATTATTGGCGGGTTCAATCCTTTGGCTCATTCATAACGTCTACGTTCAGAGCTGGGGAGGAATTTGTCTTGAGACTTGTTTTTGTCTGTCGACACTTTGGGGACTCTGGACTATGGTTCGAGAGCAAAACGAAAAGCCAAAGAAAGAAATTTGTCTTTAGTGCTCCACAAAAGAGAAAAAAGCCGCTTTTGCGGCTCATAAGAATTCTTTCGTTTAGGCTGACTTCAAGGCGTGGAATAAAGACGAGAACAGTCCCAGTTTCTTCTCTACTTTTTCTGTCGAAATGTCTTTGACTTCATAACCGCCGTCTTTCAGCGCTTTTCTAAGAAGATTTCCGCTGGGAATGAAGCTGCCTTCAACTGTCAGCGTTCCTTTTCTATGTGAAGCAGAAAGTTTTGCGTCCGGCAAAATTTTCATGACCAGAGACTTAACCTGAGACTCACACATAGAGCAATGCATTCCGTCCACAACAACTGTCGTTTTGTACATTTCGAGACTCCTTGTACCATTTGTTGAGAATTATAATCACTTCGATTGAAGAAATAAATAATATTCGTTCTCATTAATTTCCAAGCTTGAGTTGAAAGAGTCTCAGAAAACCGTAAGGCCGGAATGCCGGCCTCGTTTTCAGTTACTTTTGGTTTGAAGGATTTTTTTTCGTTTCTTTTGGAAGCTCTTTAGCAGAAGGAGTTGGGTTTGGAGCCTGTTTTCCTTCATCCATTCTCAGCTGCTTTCTTTTTTCTTCGCCTTCATGTTTCAAACTTTGAGCGATTGCACTTAAAGTTTCGCCGACCGTCTTTGGTGCGGTTTCAATTTCTTTTGCTACCGCCGACTCCGACGGAGTGACGTAGTAAACCGCGAGGGCTATCCATCCGATCAAAGCTGCAATAAAAGCGACATTTCTAATTTTCATGTGATGTCCTATAAAAGTGAACACCTTCCTTTTATACAGGGTTTCTACCGATGTTTGAATTTTTGAGTAGCTCATTTGTGAGTATTTGTTCTAAGTTCATTTCACGGAATCAGTTCTTTTTTACTCAAATGTGAGACGTTCCGGGTATATTCAAAGAAAAACTGGATGTAGTAGAAAAGTCAATGGATCAAAACTGAATTTGCAGGAGAGCCTTCAAACCTCATTCATTTGCAAGGAACACGATTCTTCAGAAAACTACCGCTCCAAATTCCTAATCAATTCTGGTCAATTTTCAGCCGGAAACATTCAAAAAGTTATCTGCGATATTCTTGACGAACTTCGGGGATGCGAGTCCTTTGACATCAGCGTTGCCTTCATCACCAAAGGCGGAACTCAACTACTCAAAGAAACACTTTTGGAACTCAAAAAAAAAGGTATAAAGGGTCGAATACTCACCACCGACTGCAACCTCTTTTCTGAACCTGAAGCTCGGAAGGAGCTTGCAAAATTCGACAACATTGACGTTCGCATGCATCGCTGCCAAGAAAGATCAGGCTTTCACGTTAAATCCTACATCTTTAATCATCCTTCTCAATGCAACCTCATTGTCAGAAGTTCGAACCTACCTCAGTATGCATGAACAACGAACCAAGAATGGAATGTCAAACTCGTTTCGACGTTTGAAGGTGAGATGGTTTTCCTCATCAAAAAGGAATTCGAAAAATTATGGGACGACCCCCCTCCATCCCTTTAGAAGAAGTGATAGAAGAATATGAACGGGAACGGGTGAAACTTACGCTGCTGCTTTTGCTGTCAAGCATCTAATGGAACAAAAAAGACCCGAGCATCACAAACGGTCTATCAAAAAAGTCTTATTTGTCGTCCATCGTGAACAAATCGCCATTCAAGCTAAGAATAGTTTTGCCAGAGTCATAGGCTCTGAGCATGGGCAAACCTACGGCCTTCTTTCTGGGAATCATAAGGACAAGGACTGCACGTTTCTTTTCTCTATTCTCTACCATCCAAACACTTTCTCTGGACCGCATTCTTAAGGATTTTGCTCCGGACGCCCTTGATTTCATCATCATCGACGAGGCTCATAGAAGCGGCGCCAACAGTTACGACAAAATTATGGCGCATTTCCAGCCGGAATTTTGGTTAGGAATGACTGCAACTCCGGAACGCACGGACGACAAAGACGTCTTTAAGAAGTTCAACCATCAAATCGCATACGAAATCCGCCTGAAGGATGCTTTGGACTACAACCTTCTCTGCCCGTTCCATTACCACGTCATCAGCGATCTCATGATTAATGATGTGGAACAAAAGGACGTCTCAAACTTTGCCTATCTGACTTCTGACGAACGTGTTAAACATGTTCTCCTAAAAGCCGAGGAGTTTAAATTCTCAGGAGAACGCGTCAAAGGAGTCTATCGATAATGCACGCACCAACACTGTTGAACTTTTGCGGATATCCTACCAAGCTATAAAGAACAAACTCGGAAGGATTCCGAACCTCGTTGATTTTTATCCGCACAACGGTATCGATGCCGTGAAATTCTTTGAGAAACAATGGGCTGGCTATGGTTCTTCTTACTATGCTTTCTTAGCGAAGTACGAAAAAAACTACACGGGCAAGCTGCCTCCTCTGCAATCCAAAATGCTTAGCTACCTTTCCGAACGATTCGGAAACGGAAAGCGTGTAGCCGAAGCATTGTTAATTGAATTACTTCTTAAAGATCGACAAACAAATGTCGCCTCATTTAAGGCGCAGTTGTTCCAGCGATATGACACCAAAGCCACGGATGACCTCATTAAAAACATCATTTTGAATTTGTCTAGTCAATTCAACCTAACTGAGGGCCAGAAAGAGAGAAATAAAGACGTGGTCTTTGTCGAACCAATCGGGGTGGAGGATTTTCGAATTGCCAATGCCTTCAATCAAGCGTTAAACGACGAATCATCTTCGGATTTCATAGCGCAACTTAATGATCTTATTGCGTTTATTTATCAAAGATACGACCTTCGTTACTCAAAGCGTTATCGTCATATGGACTTAACTTTGAATGAAAAATATTCATATGAAGATATTCCTCGCCCCTTGAATTGGTCCAAATACATCAGTGCGCAAAATATTGGCGGCTACAAATATGACAAAGGAACGAATACGCTTCCGGTGCTTGTGAACTACAACAAAGAAGATGACGCATTGCCTACGAAAACCATTTCGAAAATGAAGAGTATCTAATCGCCCTTTCGAAAACCAACCGAAAGATCGACAGTAAGGATGCCGAGATCATCTTCCGAAAACAACCCGAGTATAAAAACACTAAAATTTTGCTTTTCGTGAGGAAGAACAAAAACGACTCTGAAACCAAGACTTTCTATTTCTTGGGCGAGATGAAAGCTGTAGGAGAGCCTGGACCCGTCGCTGTCCCGAAAAGAGACGGCACAGGAGAAAAAGTCTCGGCCTTCAAAGTTCGTTATCGATTAGAGTCCAATGTCCGACGTGATATCTACGAATACATTACCGAGAATTGACGATGAAAACTATTGAAGTTGTTGCAGCCATTATTCATCACGATGGAAAGATCCTCGCTACACAGCGCGGATACGGTGACTTTAAAGACGGCTGGGAGTTCCCGGGCGGAAAGATGGAAGCCGGAGAAACGGCCGAACACGCTATTGTCCGCGAAATTGAAGAAGAACTGAATGTAGAAATCCAGCCCGAGAAGCTTCTTCATACCGTTGAATACGACTATCCGAACTTCCACTTGACGATGCACTGCTTTATCTCGGTCATTACGAAAGGGACCATCGAACTTATTGAGCACGAAGACGCAAAATGGCTAAAGCCTGACGAATTAGATTCTGTTGCTTGGCTTCCGGCAGACGTGGAAGTCGTCGAAAAGCTCAAAGTCTATCTGAAAGAGAAAAACTAACTCCAAAGATTTGACGTTGACTTAAGTCAACGTCCGGCAGCAAAGTCACATTCAGTGCCCGACGGACAAGGCTAACGTGAAAGCCTTATCTTTGTTCGGCAGGAATTACTTTTCAGCCAATTTATTGAGGTTTTCCTGGGCGGCGATCAAGTCAATGATGCCGAAGGCCAGTTTTTCTACTTTCGTATCAGGAGAGTAATCCGTCGGTGCAATGTAAGAACAACGATTGTCTGCGAGAAGCTGACCGGCCTTCTCTTTCTTTCGCGCCGGATAAACAGCGATAGAAAATCCGCCCTCTGCCTTAACGAGCTTCATGCAGGGTACATCCGTATCACCGTCTCCGAAGTACACCATCCTTCTGAAAGGTACGCGCCGTTCATCTTGCGGGATGTATTGATTTACTTTCTTGACGTCCGCTAAATCTAATGAATCCTTGTTGATACGGAAAATATATTGCGTCTTAGTCGTGAAATTCACTATCTGCGCCGGCCAAATCGGCTTTCCATAAGCATCAAAAATGAAGGCCGATGCAAAAATTTTTCTGAACTCTTTAGCGATCGGTGTTCCTTCGATGATTTCCTTCAGACCCGAAGAGATAATAAAGTGCTCGACTTTTAAGCCTTTGGTGTGAGCGTATTCATTAATTCGCTTGAACCAAGTTTCAACGCCGGGAAACAACTCCACAGTTTGCCCGAGCTTGATGAGGTTTTCCTTACTAATGTTGAGGGCCCTGCTTTCCGTTTCCTTGATCATCAAGTGCATGTAAGCGGAAATCGGATCCATCTCGAACTTCCTCGCCTCTTCATTGGATTTTCTCCAGAATTCCGTACTACTCTCGCCTAACTTATCCAGGAAGCCATACTCCTGCATATTTCCAGGCGACAAAGTTCCGTCAAAGTCATACATAAAAGCGACAACAGGTTTGTTCAAACGCGTACTCATAACACTTGGTCTTTGGGAGAAAAGCTCTGGAAACTATAAAGCGAAAGCTAGAATCGCTTCGCTCAATCATACCCGCGATGAACGATATTACCAATAACAAGTGATGCTCCTATCCTCTGAAGCACTTGCTGACATTTGCCGTATGCTTTCTTTATTTACCAAAATGATTTTCTGTCCCCACAATTTCACTGAAAGGAGTCCACGCACGGTAAATGTTTCGTCAGATATAAACTTCCGGCGGGACCAAAAATTCAACAGTCAATTTCCACTAATTTATCCCTAAGCCAATATGCAAATGTTCTGTGTTTTCTCGAGGTCAGCAAATTTTGATGAATGGCGATAAATGTAGGTTGTTCTCCAACATGCCAATCAGGCAAAATTTTAACTAACTCCCCTTTCTTTAGTTCCGCTTTGCATAAAGGGAGCGGCATATCAAGACAGAGACCCGCACCATCTAAAACGGCCTTCTTTATGGTCAAAATATCAGCGGACAACAATACATTTTCGCCTGAGATCAGAAAACGTTCTTCACCCCTTATTAAGGCACTGGGACTGGTTCGATTTTCACCGTCATACTGATAAATCGTATGCTCTTTTAACTGTGCAGGATCATTAGATACAGGATTTCTCTTAATATAAGACGGCGCTGCTATTGAAGCATATGTCACCTTACCTCTCGGGATGAAAAAGATCTCGGGTGAAGATATTTTTCCCGTTACACAGGCAATATCTGCGAGATTATTTTCGATATCAGCTATAGAACCGTGGCCTGCCAATTTAAAAACGACCTTAGGGTGGTACTTTCTAAACTCTGTAATCAACTTAACCATATAAAGTGAAAGACCTTGAGCGACAGAAACCCTAATCTCACCCTCAAATAAATAGTTAACTGATACCAGCTCCGAAATAATTTGCTGATGTTTCCTGAGATGCGGACTCATCAGCTGCTGGGCTTTTTTTCCAAACTCGGTAAGTTCTAAGGGTCTCGTTTTTCTAAAGACTAACTTCTGACCTAACGCTTTTTCTAATGTGTCTAGGTTCCGTGTGATCGTAGAAAGATCACTTTCAAAATAATCAGCGGTAACCTGGAAATTTCTTGTATTCGCCAGAGAAAGAAAAATTTTCCACCTGTTTAAGTTGTCGAGTTTGTTCATGATGAAGTTTTCCTTTGGCAAGAAATTTGTAGCGATATTCGTCGTTTTGGGGCGAGAACTCTAACAAAAATTTAACACCGTTTACTTGCAATAAATGCAAGTCCCGACCGAACTTATCCTATAGATGAAAAAAGAACAAACGCTAAGAATAGAGCCCGTGCTCAGATCAGAAACGAGCCAATGCCTCTAAGGAGAAAAACATATGACAACACGTCGATCATTCTTAAAAACTTCATCATTGACGGCAGTCGCGGGCCTAGGTGGTGTTGCAGAAGCAGTCTTCGCTAATACTACTCTGCCCTCTGCCTGGGACCTTAGCACTGAGATCGTAGTTGCTGGTTCCGGCCCTGCTGGAATGGGTGCAGCAGTGACCGCTATTGACAACAATGCAAAAGTATTAATTTTTGAAAAGGGAAAAAATTACGGCGGCTGCGGGGTCATCAGCGCCGGAATCTTGAAGCTTGAAGGCGGAACACGTTCCCAAAAAGCTGCAGGAATTCAGGATTCTGTTGAACAATACTACAAGAGACTGACAAATCCTAATGAAGATTTAAGCAGAGCGGAACGCATGGGAAACCAGGAACTCCTGGTTAAGAAAGTCGAACGTACTGCCGCATTTGAAGACTGGGCCATTAACCATGGAGTTAAATTCCGCCCCGGCCTTACAACAGCAGGAGTTGATTCACAGCATCCAGGTATGTGGCACCATGTGTGGTGGAAGGACGGAGGAGAAGGAAGAAACATGATTCCCCCGAACAAAGACGGATACGTGACCGGTGCCGGCTTGATGCTTCCGCTGAAGGAATATTTTGAGAGCAAAGGCGGAAGAATATATCTTGAACATAAAGTAACTTCTGTTATTAAAGATGCTAACGGCCGTGTTATCGGTGTTGAAGTACTCAGTCCGGATGGAAAAATCTTAAAGGTCCGGGCAACAAAGGGGGTGGTTCTCGCTGGCGGCGGCTTCAGAGGAAACGTGCCGATGCGCATGCTCTTTGATGCCAGAATGACAAAAAACATGATTGCAACCGGAGAGCCTTTCGTCTTCCAGGATGGCAGTGCGATCAAAGTCGGCGTGAAGGCAGGTGGCTTTATGGTTCGAGACGGCAATCGCCCACATAGTAATTTCCGTCGAAAGTTTGGAACGATCCACTATAACTTCCCTCTTAATTCACCCTATGGTGCGCCTGGATTAGATGTTGCAGGAAACCGATGGAATCAAATTATTTTCACCAATAAAAACGGTGATCGCTTTGTTCAGGAAGTTGACAAATGGGATCTGGGCACGGGATATAACTTCTATGACTTAGCCTTGGCTCAGCCGGATCAGCTTATTTGGACGATTTTTGACGACGCAACGGCAAAGAAATATCGCTGGAGTACCAAACCACCGGTTTGTGAAGAAGGTTTAGCTTTTGATGCAAACACCTTAGATGAACTCGGAAAATTAACCAATCAGCCTAACCTTGCTCAGACCGTGGAGCGTTATAACAATTTTGTCGATACGAAGGCTGACAGCGATTTTGGCAGACCGGCTGCAACAATGACAAAGAAGATCGAGAAAGCTCCGTTCCATGCGGTCAGATGTGTACTAGCAGTCCATAACATTTCCGCCGGATTGGCAATAAATGGCGACGGTCAGGTCATTGATATTGACTTACAACCTATCCCCGGACTTTACGCTGCGGGCGAAAGCGCCGGTGGTATCGGTGGAGGTGTCACCGGTTCTATGATCGTCGGACAAATTGCTGCAGAGCATTTGACTAATAACTAATCCAATGAGAAAAGGCGGGGTTTCCCCGCCTGAATACCATGAAAAAACGTCCACTCCTCTTTTTTTTGAGTCTTATCCTCGGACTAACATTTGCAGGGCCGGTTTCTGCGCAAAACGCACAACAACAAATAACCAAGGAGCAATGTTTGGCTTGTCATGGTCTAACATTTAGCGAGTTAGTGAATAAAAACATCCAGGTTGAAAGTGATACAGGCCCGGTAAACCCGCATGTATTCCTGCCCCACAATGATCCGAACGGCGAGGTGACGGAATGTACAAACTGCCATCAAGTGCATACAATGCCCCCTCCTAAAGGATATAAAGACGATCAGGCATCCCTTGAGGCTTGCTATTCATGCCATCATAACTACGAACTAAAAAAATGTTCATCTTGTCACGATAAGTAGGCCTCCTGGAGATCAATGCCAACCGCGTCGCAGTCAACACTGCATGTTTGGAGATCGCCGCTTGCTTTTTTTATTTTTCCTGCTTGAAAAGGGAAAACTTAATAGAATAACTCGGCGCTGGGTCGACTTCTCAGCGCCGAAGTTTTAATTGATAACTATAAGGTGTTGCTCAATGACAGCCACAAAAAAATCCTTCTCTCTGATCTAAATTAACGATCATTCCTCAGCATACTGAAGGACGGTCGGGCTCTCGACATCAACACCGAATTCCTTTGCTCTCTTCAAAATTGCACGAGCCAATTCGGGTTTCAATTCTTCAGGGCAATATCTGAAATAAGCTTCAGCTGCTCTGACGTGTGCCGCATCAGGCATCGGGTATTCGCGTCTTTCGGGCAATCCGTATACAGATGTCGGAAGTTCTTCTTTTTCTGCATAACTTAATCTGTCGCTCATGGTTCCTCCCATATCAAAAATGTTCCGAGTATAGGAGTTCGATAAATTGTCTCAGTATAATTTTGAGCATAAGTGGGCACACAAAAATACAGACCTCAACCATGTTTTCCTTGCCATCCTTTTTGCTTTATACATTTGTAACGTCCATCACACCGGGACCCAACAACATCATGTCGATGTCTTTGGGACTCAAGGTCGGCTTCAGAAAAACGCTTTATTTCAATGCCGGCGTCCTCACCGGGTTTTGCATCATTACCCTTCTGTGCGCCTTCTTTTGCGCAAAGTTAAACGAATGGATTCCTGAAATTCGTTTACCCATGTTGGTGCTGGGAACGATTTATCTCATCTGGCTTGCCGTAAAGATTTTGAGAAGCACCTACGACACAAAAGCCGTTGAGCCGAAAAAAGGACAAGCGTATCTCTCTGGTTTGTTACTTCAGTTTGTAAACGTAAAAGTAATGGTGTCGGCCATCGTCTCCATCCAAATGTTTGTTCTTCCGTACTATCAAAGTACAGAAGCGCTTGCAGCGTTTGCGATCTTCATCGCGATCGCCGGAACAAGCTGTAATTTGGTTTGGTCTGGATTTGGATCTGTCGCTTCGAGATTATTTGCCAATCACACAAAGCTGATAAACACAATTTTGGCTATTTCGTTGGTTTTCTGCGCCGCCGGTTTTTGGTTCTAATCAACTTCATTCAGGCAAGCTCCCTCATTTGTTTAATTCGTCCTTTCAATATGACCCTACTTCCTTATTGTTATAAATTCAATATCTCTGGAACCCCGGTAGTTGTCAAGCACTTTAGGATAAAGTTTTTCTTTAGTCTTGCGAAGCAAGACCTGTTTCCAT
>PPYF01065376.1_pt1 | contig 24354 bp, 25 predicted proteins | sample 1559871 | NCBI WGS metagenome assembly PPYF01 (sample SAMN08240021, study PRJNA423297) | Human gut metagenome, whole genome shotgun sequencing project. | reverse complement strand
ATGTGAAAGACTTATCACCTGAACACTTGGTAAAAGACAACAAAGGGGAACTTTGGATAAGGAAGAACCGCCAAAAGACCAAAATTATGTGTAACATTCCTGTGCTACCTGTGGCAGCTTCCATACTTGATAAATATAAGGATGTGGCAGAGTGTACCGGAAAACTTTTACCTGTATTGTGTAACCAACGCATGAACAGTTATTTGAAGGAAATTGCCGATGTGTGCGGAATTCATAAAAATCTTAGCACACACATTGCAAGACATTCAAATTCTCTTTTCCTATTGAAAAACAGACAATTAATATTCTTGTTATTTTAAGCAGGTAACGATTTAGAAACGAGCGAGCTACATATATTCGCTATATTTTGCATCAAATCTGAAGAACGCTTTATTATTTACAAAGATAGTGTTTTTTATTTTTATTCTTGCATTTTTCATCGAAAAATCCTACAACCTTATATCTTTTTTAAGTTCATATCTTCTAATTATGAAAACAAATCTCACTTTAAATTGTTCATCAACTCCACGCTGGCGCAACTCGGGTGCGACATCCTCTGGAAGATGTTCCGCAACGGCATGATAGAATACCAGGGGTTGTATTTGAATCTGGCAACCATGAAAGTGAATCCTATAACAATATAAGATGGGACAGTCTTTCGTTTATATATAGGTGTTGACAACTAATTATTACTCAATAATTTGTGAGTAATAAGTCAGAAATATGGTCGTTGCCTCTAATGGTACATTCTAAAGGATGAAGATTTAACGCTTTTATTGATTCTTAACTTCCTTGGAGCATCAATATTGGCAGTTTCCTCTCTTTATCAGTGTCATTCACTTCCTGTATTCCACTTTTTATTTTAACTCAATCCTGATACAAAGATAGGGATTTTGTTTAAGATTATTCCTTGTCATTTATAGGCACTATTCCATTCTTCTCAAGAAGAAATAATTTCGATTCATACCTATGTGGTATAATCGTCTCGAATAAATGGTTCTTCGATATGATTTTCTACAAGCAGATTGTATTTACTTGGATGACGATAAGCGTTGCCAAGAACCTCCGTATTTCTGTATCCCTTTAGCTTGTTAATTGGTAATTCTGCCATAAAGATACCTTCATGCTCTCCGGCTTGAATAACAAGCATATCTCTTTCACAGGTTTCGGAATCATAGGCTATTCCATCGAATGCACATGAATGCCCATTACAGTCAAGTAGTCCTTTCGGATAATTCGACATGGCTACAGCAACCATATTTTCATAAGCACGAGACCTTAATTGTGCGAATCTGTTGATTCCAATCGGACAGGCATTGGGCACTAATATTATTTCAGCTCCCTTTAGCATAAGTATTCTTGCACTTTCAGGAAATTCACGGTCAAAACAAATCATCGCTCCAACTTTTACGCACCCTTGTGCTGTTTCTAACTCAGCGACATGAAAGTCCTCTCCGGCAGTTAATTTGCACTCATCACCAAAAACGCAAGTATGTACCTTTGCATAGGTCAGAATAATATTTCCTGTTTTGTCAATCAGGCAAAAACTGTTTCGTGGCAATGGTTCGTACTGTTCAAGGAAGGTGATACCGATAGCCATTTCCAATTCTTTGGCAAGTTTGCAAAATGAATCAATAAACGAACTTTCAACTATTATGGCAGAAGATTTCAGTTCAGTTATACTTTTCTGCATATCATATCCTATACTCCACATTTCCGGAAAAAAGGCAATATCAGCCCCTTGGTATTTTGCTTTTCTACAATAATCCAACCCTTTCTTCAGATTTTTCTCTAAGGTTGATTCCGGTAAAATCTGCAACAAGGCTATCTTTAGTTCTTCCATTGTGATAAAATGATTAGATATTTTGTAAAATCCATTCACCCCTTTCTTCCGGAGATAAAAAAGGAACATTTACAATCTCATACCCAAAATTCTCGTAAACATCTTTTAGTACCCGGCATGTTTCCCGTGCCTCTTCCTGATTTTGCTTACGTTCTGCATCATTGACATAAATTTCTTCCCAAAACGGGAATAGAAAGACTTTGGAATTATACCGGTACGTATTTGCCGCTTCATTCATCCTGTCCGAAATCGGAATACCTATCAGACGAGCATATCCCAATGTGTCTATAATCCCCCGGTCAAAGAAACATGGTCGTTCAATATGTGCCAATTCTTCAAAATCAGCGACAGACCTTAAAAGCATAAGGTCTGCATACCTGACCGTATTGTCCCATGGGACGGCATCTCCCTTTGTATCTACCTGTTTTTTGATAATGTCCCTTGCTACCTCCTTTACGGTCAAATATCCTTTGTTTTTCAATATTTCCAGAACGGTGGATTTTCCGCTACCCGGTCCGCCTGTAAATATATAGAAGTTTACATTTACCATTATATATTGATTTTATAATATTTGATTTGAATAAATATAGAATCTAAATTCCTAATTCTTGGTAAATTCCTAAGATAAATGGAGTTTTGTGTTTGAGATATTTTTCTATGTCATGCGGATATAGTTCCGCAGCCTCCATTTTTATCTCCCCATACTCTTGCACGGTTTTAGGATGTGACCGCAGATAATCACGGAAAGCCGTATGCTTGTGTAATTCATTTGAATATTCCGGGCAAACATAAATATGATGTTCCTGAAGATGTGTTTTCCCCTCATACATAAATGCATGCCTGTCTTTGATGCCCAAATCTCCTTCGTAGATATACCCGATAGTGCTTAAGCGTTTTACCACTTCTTCAAAAACGGAATAATCTTTTATGACAATATCAATATCTATAATTGGCTTGGCTGCCAATCCATTGACTGAGGTACTACCCACATGCTCTATTCGCAAGATTAGTCCGGAAAGGGTTTCTTCAATCTCTATTGCGATTTTTTTGAAATCATCTTTCCACTTCGGTTGATATGATTCTACAAATATATCTTTGACATCCATAGTGTTGTACTTTTAAAAATTCTCACAAAGTTACGCTTTTTATTCGATTGTACATCAAATTCTTACCTATATTATTAGTTTACTCCCTTATGAGCTATCTTCTCATCGAAAATCCTCTTTTCTGCTGCTGGTCATAATTTCCTTCCACAACATTGTCAATCTCCCGTCCGGCTTTGATTTGCTCCTGGTTGTCAAATCCGCCCTTTTGCTTCGGTAACCACTAGCTACAGCTCGTCGCTCAAAACCAACCGTTCGGAAAAAACACTCTTTAGATAACTTGTCTCTCCATATATCTTTGCGACCCGAATATAAACATATAATTTATAGAGCAATGATACGAAAGAAAAATCTATTATGGGTTTGTTTGGCACTGTTTACCATGTCATGCAGCTCTCAAAAAGAAACGGAGAACAAAACCGCAAAGAGTGTTGAAACGGCAGAGGTACAACGTATATCCTATGAGACAGTGGAGCGGACATACAGTTTCATTTCCCGCCCTTACAAGAACGTGGATCTCTCTTTCCGAGTAGGAGGGCCAATAGAACACTTTGATGCGCAATCAGGCAAATTCTATCGTAAAGGTGAAGTGATTGCCGCTATTGATTCCAGAGATTTCATCATCCGGAAAGACGAGGCAGAAGCCGTATACAGGCAGGCAGAAGAAGAATTCAAACGGATAGCTAACCTATATGCACAGGATAACATATCCGGTTCAGCCTACGAGAAGGCCAAAGCAGATCATGCAAGGGCCAAAGCCGCCTATGAGAAGGCAACCAATGAACTGAAAGACACCGAACTGCTGGCTCCTTTCGACGGATATGTACAGGAAATAAAAATAGAACAGCATCAAGAAGTCAAGGCTTCCGTCCCAGTACTCTCATTCATTGATTTATCCCGAATTAAAATAGAAGCCTATATTCCGGAGGATATGGCCAAAGCGTTCCATCGGCAGAAAGACATGCCTTGTCGGATTTCCTTTGCCGGATTGGATACAAAGACTTTTGAAGCAACTGAGACTTTTATTTCGCAGACTGCAATGGACAACAATATCTCGTTCCTTCTGACCGCCATTGTCGAGAATAAAGACAACAGCCTGTTTGGGGGCATGTCCGGAGAAGTATCATTGCCTATTCTCTCAGTTTCGGACAAGACAATAGTCTGTGTTCCCCAAACGGCTGTTTTCCAACAAGCCTCAAATGGAGCCGCTGTTTGGAAAATAAACAAGGAAAATCGTGTACAGCGTACAGCTGTCGAATTGGGTGATACTTATGGCAAAAACCAGATAGAGATTTTGTCCGGGCTACAGATGGGCGACCGCATCGTTACATCGGGCATATATACACTCTCAGAAAACGAACAGATTTCCATCCTCTAACTCTCGACAGACATGAATAGTTTAGCTAAATTTTTCTTGCAGAACAAGGCTCTAAGCTGGTTTCTTTTGGTCTTGATTTTGGTTGGAGGCCTCTTTTCCTATACGCAAATGGGCAAACTGGAAGATGCCCCATTTACTATTAAGCAAGCTGTGGTAACGACAGCCTATCCCGGTGCTTCCTCTATGGAAGTACAACAGCAGGTAACCGATGTATTGGAGGAAGCCATTCAGTCGTTAGGTGAATTGTATTACCTGAAGACGGACAATCGTGCCGGCTTGTCCAAGATTACAGTATATGTGAAGAAAGAAATCCGTGCCGATGAAATGCAGCAACTTTGGGACAAACTCAGAAGAAAGGTCAGTGATGCCCAATCAAAACTGCCGGCAGGAGCTGCCACTTCTGTAGTGAATGATGATTTTGGCGATGTATTGGGCGTATTTTACGGTTTGCGTGGAGAAGGCTTTTCCTATCGTATGCTGGAAGATGAAGCCCAAAAGGTGAAAAATGAGTTGTTGAAAGTGCAGGATGTAGCCAAAGTCGAACTTTTCGGCATTCAGAACCGCACAATAGAAGTATGTTTGAAGCCTTCGTTATTAACACAAACCGGTGTAACTATCGAGGACATATCATCTGCTTTTGAAAAACAAAACCGGGTAGTGGACGCAGGTGGTATTGAAACAGATTACAGTCGTCTGCGTGTAGAGGCTTCGGGAAGTTTTACAAGTACAGAGGAGATAGAGAACCTCACCATTGTCTCCCGTCAGGGAGAGTATTTCCGCTTAGGAGAAATAGCCGATGTATCTGAAAACTATGCCAAACCGATGCGAAATGAAATGAAGATAAACAATGAACCAGCCATTGGCATTGCCATTTCTACGGTTTCGGATGGAAACGTGGTAGAAATGGCCGAACTGGTGAAACTTCGTATCGGAGAACTTCAGACAAAAATGCCGGAAGGTATGTCACTGACCCCCATTTATGACCAAGGAAACGAATCGGCCATAGCCAATGAAGGGTTTGTCATGAATCTGATAGTCTCTGTCATTACAGTGATTGCTGTTCTGCTGTTTTTCATCGGATTGAAAAACGGGATATTGATCGGTAGCGGATTAGTCTTTTCTATTTTTGCTACGTTAATCTATATGCACGGAACCGGTATTGCCCTTCAACGCATGTCATTGGCAGCTATCATCATAGCCATGGGAATGCTGGTAGATAATGCCATTGTTGTCTATGATTCAGCCTTGATGAATATGCAACGGGGTATGCGTAAAAGAGTAGCTATCCTGAAAGCGGTTTCAGGAACCGCCATGCCATTATTAGCTGCCACGTTGATTTCCGTATTGACATTTCTGCCTATTTACTTATCTCCTCATGTTACTGGAGAATTGCTTTCATCGCTGTTTATCGTAATTGCGGTATCTCTGCTACTTAGTTGGGTATTTGCCATTACGCAGAATATATTCTTTATTCAGGAGTTTGTACGTCGCCCCCGTCCGGAGGAGCTGAAGGCAGATTTGTATCAAGGTCGGATGTATAATTGGTTTCGGAAAGCATTGGCTTTTACTGTCCAAAAAAAATATACGATAGTAGGTTGCATGGTGTGCCTGCTATTACTTTCAGGATGGGGATTCCGTTTCTTGCCCAATGTGTTTATGCCTCAATTGAACAAGCAGTATTTCACCATTGATATGTGGCTTCCAGAAGGTGCCAACATTGAAGAAACTTCCCGTCAGGCAGAGAAGATGGTAAATTTTGTCCGGCAAGATAAATCTGTACGAAATGTATCCTCCTTTGTAGGACAAACACCTCCCCGTTTCTATTTGGCCAATTCGGCATACGGTCCACAATCAAATTATGCACAGTTTCTGGTTGAAGCGGAAAGTCCGGAAAAAGCTCGGGAACTGCAAGAGCGTTTGAGGGACAATATGCCTAAGTTGTTCCCTGATGCAATGACCCGGGTAAACCGGTTTGAACTGAGTGTTATTCCCCAGGCATTAATAGAAGCCCGTTTTTGCGGCGATGATCCTCAAGTACTTGATTCGTTGACAAATCTGGCATTGGACATCATGCGCAAGAATCCCAAAGTGCTGAATGCCCGCAATGAATGGGGGAATAAGGCTCTGATGATAAAGGCTGCATACGATCCTGTTAAAGCTGGTCGACTGAATATCGGAAAAGCGGATATGATGGAAGTGGTAAAGGCTATCAATGACGGTGTTTCGGTAGGCATTTACCGGGACAATGAAAAGAAGGTTCCTGTCCTTTTAAAACTGGACGGACAAGAGACTTACAGCCTGAAACAATTGGGTGACGTTTCTGTATGGAATGGAGACAAGTCTGCTCCGATAGCACAAGTAACCGAGGGGTTGTCTTACGATTGGGAATGGCCGCTGGTACGTACTTACGATAGAATGCTGTCAATGGCTGCCCAGTGTGACGTACAACCGGGACATACTATGAAAGAAGTGCGTGCGGAGATTGCAGCGGAAATAGAACAAATTAAACTGCCCGAAGGCTATACATTCTTTTGGGATTCACAGTACAAAGACCAGAAAGAAGCGATGGAAGCATTGCTCAAATTCTTCCCGCTGGCCATCTTGTTTTTGGTTTTGATCCTGATAGCCCTGTTTAGAAATTACAAGCAACCTGTTATAATCTTCCTGATTCTTCCACTCTCTGTCATAGGTATGGTGTTCGGATTGTTGGTTACAGGGTTTGATTTCGGTTTCTTCTGCATGGCAGGTTGGTTAGGATTGTTGGGTATGATTATCAAGAATGTTATAGTACTATTGGATGAAGTCAACGTACAGCGCAATTCCGGTATACCGGCATATACAGCAATCATAGAAGCAACCGTATCAAGGGTACGTCCGGTATTGATGGCGGCCATCACCACTATTTTAGGCATGGTTCCATTGCTTTTTGATGTGGTATTTGGCGGAATGGCTGCGACAATAGTGTTCGGTCTTACCTTTGCCACACTGCTTACCTTATTTGTTACACCGGCGTTGTATGCCATTTTTTATCGTATCAAGAAACAATGATAAACTTAAAATAGTAAAGAGATGAAACAATATATGATTATCGGCCTGCTGGTAACCGGAGCTTCCACCATCCATGCACAGGAAAACGGATTATTGGAACAATACAGAAAGCAGGTTATAGAGTACAGCCAGGACATCAAGGCAGCCGACCATTCGAAGGCAATGTACATGGAGATGAAAAAAACTGCCAAAGCGGACTTTCTTCCTAAATTGTCGGCTGATGCCAACTTCAATTATACCGGCAATCCGTTAGAACTGACCCGGCAATTGCCCGGTATGGAGTCTCCCGTCAGTATCCAAGGCAAGGATACCAAGTACGGAGCCTCCTTAACCCTTGCCCAGCCCCTATATGCCGGTGGTGCCATCAAGGCCGGATATGAGAAGTCCAAAAAGGAAACGGAAATGGCTGGAAATGAGAAACAGAGGGTGCTCCATAATGTTATTTATGACGCTGATGTGCATTATTGGAATGCAGTAGCCCAAACCGAAATGGTCCGGGTGGCGGAGGAATACAAATTTTCGGTAGAACGGCTGGTAGGAGTCGTAAAGCATCGGGTCGAGGTAGATTTTACCGACAAGAACGATCTGTTATTGACGGAAGTCAAGTTGAACGATGCCCGATACCAGTTGTTGCAGGCGAGGAACAATCAGGAAATCAGTCGTATGGAGCTTAATTCTTTGGCCGGCATTCCATTTGGCGACACCATTTCCATTGCCCCGTTCATACAAGAATTGCATCGGGCAGAGCAACTGCCGGAAGTAGAAGCAGCTATGTATGCCCGCCCGGAACTAAAGATTGCACAGAATCAGGTAGATATTCAGTCTTCTATCTCGAAGATTGAAAATGCCAAATTCCTGCCTAAATTCTCTGTTGGAATAGACGGCAGTTATTCCTCTCCCGGTTATGACTTGACTTCTGACCTTTCTCCAAACTATGCTATTTATGCCAAATTGAGTGTCCCTATATTTGAGTGGGGTAAGCGAAAAAGTACACGCAAAGCCGGAAGGTTCAGCGTAAACAGGGTAAAAGAGTATCAAAGTAAAGTGCAAGACCAAATACGGCTGGAGATAGAAACCTCTTATTATGCCTATACGCAAGCTGTGGAAAAGGTATTGCTGACTGAGAGTTCTTTACAAAAAGCCGCAGAAAGCGAATCGGTCACGATGAGTAAATACAAGGAAGGAAATGTGTCAATTGTAGAGGCTATTGATGCCCAAATCTATCATCAGCAGGCAAAGGTCAATTACATTCAGTCTAAATTAAATGCACAAATAGCCAAGAGTAAATTTGAAAGGGCAATAGGTAGAATGAATAAATAGTATTATATTTGGAAACTATAAGTTACATAAATTGAATGTATGGCAGGCAAGGATAGTAAATATCAGTTTTTGTTGGAATTTTTGTTGTTTTCCGGACTGGCTTGTTTTTCGTTGTTCTTCTTAGGCAACTATGCGGACATCCCTTCCGAAAAAATTTCACGTGTACTTGACCGAAAGGATATACTTCTTTTCTTCATTATCGTTTTCAACGGTATCGGGTTAAGTATGACCTGGATGGGAAGGAGAATAGGGAAATTGCAAAACCGTTTTTTACACAACCGCAAACAATTGATTTTGCTTTTCATCTTGTCGGCCATTTTGCTTTTTGCGTTGAACTACCTGTTATTAGTATCTGCCAAATGGATTATAGGTGTACAGCATCCTTTCCGGTTAGCATGGATAGGGGCTAAAACCTTGATTGCTATTTGGCTGGTAGAGCTTGTTGTGGTGAGCCAATTACAAGTTAACTCATTCCATCGTAAAACGATAGAACTGTATAAACGGACATCGGAATTGGAAGAGAGTGCCCTGCGTGTGCAATACAGGGCTTTACAGAGCCAGTTGAATCCACACTTCCTGTTCAACAGTCTGAATACTCTTATTTCTGAAATAGAGTACAACCCCTCCAATGCCGTCCGGTTTACAAGTTATCTTTCAGATGTTTACCGATATATTCTGCGTTTTCAGGACCAGCAACTTGTTTCACTGAAATCTGAATTGGATTTCCTACATGCCTATATCTATCTACATAAGGTCCGACTAGGCAATTATCTGACCGTTGACTGCCGAATACCGGAAAAGTGTATGGATGACCAGATTCCTCCTTTGACCTTGCAGCTATTGGCCGAGAATATTATCAAGCATAACGTGTTCCACGCCGACAAGCCTATCACTATACATATATCTGTGGAGTCCGGAGGAGAGTATCTGAGTGTAAGGAATGAGTTGCGTCCTAAAGCGGATGTCCCAATTTCCGGAACGGGGCTTCAAAATCTTTCCATGCGTTACCGGTTGTTGTGCGATAAAGATATAATAGTAGAGAAAAACGAATCTTATTTTATTGTAAAAGTTCCCTTGTTAAATTATGAATAAGATAAAAGCCGTCATCATAGAAGACGAGAAGCCGGCAGCACGCCTGCTGGACAAGACAATTAAGGAATTGCGCCCGGAGTGGGAAATCATCATCCTACCCGGTATTGTAGAGGAAGCCGTCAAGTGGTTCTCATGCAACCCACATCCCGACATCATTTTTCTGGACATTCATCTGATGGACGGAAATTCTTTCAGATTCATAGAGCAGGCAAAACCTGACAGCATGATTGTTTTCACCACCGCTTACGATGAATACGCCATCCGTGCATTCTCTGTCAACAGCATAGACTACCTGCTGAAGCCAATCCACAAGGAACGGTTGGCTGAAGCCATTGAAAAATTTGAAAGATTCTGTCATAAGGAAATCAAAGAATACAGCCAATTACTCGACATACAAAATGTATTGCGGCAATTGTCCGATAACGAAAAGAAATATCGTACCCGTTTTTTGATTACTTATAGAGATAGTTTCCTTACTCTCCCGGTGTCCGATATTGCTTATTTTTATACTGAAGACAAAATCACCTTTGCCAAGACACATCATAACAAGTCTTATGCAATAGACCTATCGCTCAATAAGTTGGAAGAACAGTTGGACGGGCACGCTTTCTTCCGGGTAAACCGGCAATTTATCGTATCTGCCGATGCCATCAAAAAAGTAGAGCCTTACTTCCTGAACAAAATCAGAATTCATGTGGAACCACCACATGATGAACCTGTCCAAGTAAGCCGGGAGAGGGTGACAGCCTTAAAAACATGGCTGAATTATTAATCATATTGTCAATGTGTCAATGCCACGTTCTTTTGAATCCAAAAGTACAATATGTTCATCAGTAAATAAAAAATTGAATATTTCACTGGCATTAGTTTGGCATTGCCATACTGTGGCATCTTTGTTTCCGGCTACTCCATGAAGCGTGTAGCGTATCCCCCAGTCTATACTGACAGAATTAGGAGGCGGAAACATCCTGTCGGATTCTTATCAATTGGAATATGCCATCGCCATTATAGGCTTGATGTTTACACTAAGGATATTGCGGTCACTTTTGTATGTCTTGGCTTCTAAAGTTCCCAATGCCGGCTCACATTCGGTCATGGGTTGCAGATAAAGTATTTTGCTTTGCCCTTTCACAGTCCAAACTCTGTTTTCAAACAGAATTATTTGTTTATCGGTATCGTTCCACAAGCTATCACTGAAGCGAACAAACCTCCGTACAACATCTTCAGAGAGGAAAAAACTCTATTTGCGATGAATCTTTGGAAAAGACAATGAATCCGGTCTGTTTCCTATCCGGTATTATTACCAAGAAACCTTGCTCGAATAAGGATAAGGAATCACCATACTGGTTGCTTCGCATATATCCCAGACGTCCCTTTTGCCTACCCGAAGGGGAAGTGCAGGCAATCATGCCAACCAGTAAGAAAACAATGAAACTTATTCGTACCATATCCTCATTCTTTTAACCAAGACAAAGATAGCTTTCTCGTAACTATCGGGATAATTTTATCGCAAAAGTAATTTGCTTTATTGCTCCAGACTTCAACTCAGCATCGGATTCTACCGTTTCGACAACTTTCCCTTTTCACCATTGGTATAAACCGACTATGTTTGTCCTATCGTAATTTACTGACTAAAAACAAAGAGATTATGCGACGGACATTAGTTATTCTATTGGCAACGGTTTTTCCTATGCTCGCTACTGCCCAAAGTTTCTCGGAGAGAAGGCAGGCAGACAAGGAGAAATGGTATGAAGACAAGAGAAAAGCGGAACAACGGGAGCAGGAGGTGAAAATCCTACCCGACTCGGTTTATCGTTTTCTGTCGGCTTCTGCCTTGCGTGAGAAAAGGTTTGTACTGGAGGCAGACCAAGTGGTGTTCAAGCGTGGAAGAAATGCCTTTGTCAATTCTTCCACCAATTTCGTTTCACTATTCGACAACGAAGCGGTCGTCCAAATATCCCCTTTGGAAAGCATGAGTGGATTTAACGGTGTAGGCGGCATCACGCTGGACGGCACCGCCTCGAACATAAAAATCCATGAAGATAAGAAAAAGAATATCCGTCTGAGCATGAATGTCACCGGAGTAGGTATTTCCGCACAAGTGGAAATACGGCTGACACATGGCAGCGACAAGGCCAATGTGACTATCAATCCGAACTTCAACTCCCACCGTACAGAACTAATCGGCAGAATCGTACCTTACGAGAACTCGGAAATATTCAAGGGGACTTCCCTATAATAATAACTTTTAAAAACATTGCGATATGAAGAAATGGTTTTTAGCATCGTTAATGGTCTTCGCCCTCAGTGCTTGCGAAGAAGAACATGGTCTGGATAACGACTTCCTTGTATTTACCAACTATGACAGTGAAGCCGACTTTGCCGGGCACGAAACATTTTTCATTCCGGACAGCATCTTGATTGCCGGACATAGTGAAGAGCCGCAGTATGCCAAAGGAGCATCAGCCGATGAGATTATCGAGACCTATGTAGACAACATGGAAGCTATGGGGTATATCCGTGTTGACAAGAAAGAAGAAGCAGACTTGGGCATACAGCTTACACTGATTGACGATACCCGTCACTTCGTGGGATATACAGCTTCGTCCTATTGGTGGTGGGGATTTCCCGGTTACTGGTCGCCTTATTATTGGGGCGATTGGGGATATTGGCACTATTCTTTCCCTGTCCATTACAGTTACAGTGTAGGTTCATTACTTACAGACATGGTGGACCTAAAAGCCAAGCAAGGGAAAGAGGAAAAGTTGCCGGTTATTTGGAACGCTTGCATAAGCGGGTTATTGAGCGGCTCGAAACACATAGACACCGTTTTGGCAATCAGAGGTATTAACCAAAGTTTCCAGCAAGCGGGATATTTAAAGAAATAGTACAATCCTTTTAAAACAGAATGATTATGAAATCTATATTCAAACGACAACTCAGTGTGATTGCAATCACGTTATTGTGCGTACTCCCCATCATGGCACAGAGGTATTCCAAAGGTCATATCAGTGCCGGTTGGCAGTATGGTAGCCCCATCTCGACCGGATTTACAGACAAGGCAAGCGGATATGGAATGTACTTCGACGGAGGATATTATGTGAATCCTTTCCTTTCGATAGGTGCATTTCTTAATTATCAAACCAATTATGAATACGTACCCAGAGCCACTTATCCTATTAGCACAACAGGAGCCGTCACGACCGACCAGCAGCACTGCATCAGGCAACTGCCTTTCGGTGCGTCTGTCAGATACCGTTTGTTTACCGGTAAATGGCAACCATTCTTTGGAGCGAAATTAGGAGCCAATTATATGCACGGCTATTCAGATTTCCATACGGTAAGAGTCTATGAGAATACGTGGGGATTCCATATCTCACCGGAAATAGGTGTAGCTTTCTATCCTTTTAAATCTTCCCGGTTGGGATTGAACTTGGCAGGATATTACAGTTATTCCACCAATCAGTCAACTATACTTCACTACGACATGAATGGAGTAAACAATTTGGGGTTTCGTTTGGGTCTTATCTTTTAACAATGATATTATGTTATGCAACAAGAACAAATAAGTGCGAATGCGGATGTTACATTGAGCGCACTCAGTAGAGAAAATAAAAAAATGACATTTGATGAACTGACAACTCTAACGGTATTACCTCCGTTAGAGTTAGCAGCTGCTATTGGTAGGCTATCAAAAGAAAACAAGATTATGTCTTCTTTTGAAAATGGAAAGGAATATTATACCATATATCAAGAATATTATTACTCAGAAGTTGAAATGTTTTTTGATATTTCCTAAAACACTTAGAGAATATGATTAACAATAGAAACATATCAGAAAAAATAGACCTATTATATCGTATCTTTCAAAAAGTGGGGCAAAGTACTTTCTTTGAGTTAAAAAAGGAAACATGCTTTAATGATATTGAATTATGCCTTGCATTAGGCAATCTTATGCAAGCACATAAAATTTACCAGAAACGGATAGGTGATGCTGTCGTATATGGTATAATCAATTGATGGACTTGCTACACTAGATTATCTTTAAGATACGAAGTAGAGAAGAATCTGAAACAACCCCAGAGTTAGCTGATGATATAAAAAAGATTAAAGTACTCCTCTAAATTAGAAAAGGCAGCATGAAATTATTATTGCAACATAAGATATTTATTGGCTATTTTATCTTAATGACAATTATCTGTAGTATGGTCGCCATAGTTTTACATGAGCGTAAGCGTGTAACAGAGATAGAGCAAGAGTCAATCAACATATTCCAAACGCAAAGTAATATCAGTGCTGTCCATCGCTATATCACTGTACTCGCGACTTTTGGGGAATCCGTTATGACATGGACCGATAAAGATTGTGAGTTATATCGTACACAGCGTCTAACAGCGGATTCTCTGTTACAAGTCTTACGAGAGCAATGCAAGGAGTTTATACGTTTGGAGCATGTGGATTCCCTCCGTTCCTTGCTATTTAACAAAGAGGAACATTTACTGCGGATGCAAAAGCTCTTCCGGCAACAAAGAGATATTGATAGTCTGCTGGCCGGTCAATATTCACTTGTCACATCACAAGTAAATACTCCTCGGACAGTCATTCGCAAGAAGAAGGGGATAGCCGGATTCTTCGGAGGTAAGGAAATCGTTCAATTACCATCCGTCAATACAAAAGTGAAAGCACGTGGCAACGAACTTATTTCTTTACAGGAAGAACGTCGAAGGAATATAGAGACTTATACGGACAGTTTGCGGTTACACAACCATGAACTCAACCAAAAACTCCGCACATTGATTACAAACTTGGATGACCAGGCATTGTTTGCATTACGGAACAAAGAGATCCGTTTGAAGGATTCATACGAATATTCTACCCTTGTAATAACCAGTCTGATAATCTTCTCCATTATCTTGTTGGTATTCTCGTACTTGATTATACAACGGGATATACGGGAGAAAGCGAAAACCAGAAAACGTCTGGAAGAAACGATAGAACAGAATACCGCACTGCTGGAAATGCGCAAGAACATCATCCTGACCATGTCACATGATATCCGCGCCCCTCTGAACATTATCAGCGGCAATGCCGAACTGGCGATGGACACACGGGAAAGGAAGCGGCGGAACATTTACCTGGACAATATCAGAATCGTATGCCGCCATGTGGTACACTTGCTCAACAACCTGCTGGACGTGTACCGGCTGAACGAGGCGAAAGAGATACGAAACGATGTACCGTTCAGCCTGCACGAGCTTATGGAGCGTACCGCTTCAGGATTTTCCCATGTGGTCAACAACAAGGGTATTCTTTTCGACTGCGATTTCAAGAATACGGAAGTCAGGCTCTACGGTGATGCGGACCGCATAGAACAGATTATTGACAACCTGCTGACCAATGCCGTCAAGTTCACGGAATCCGGTACCATCGGTTTCCATGCCCGCTATCACAAAGGGGAACTGGTTCTGGAGATAAAAGATACCGGCATCGGCATGACAGAAGAAACGCTCTCACGCATCTTCCGCCCGTTCGAGCGTCGGACTTCCGCAGCCAATGCCGACGGTTACGGACTGGGGTTGCCCATCACGCAAGGGCTTGTTAACCTGCTCGATGGGAGAATCGAAGTGACAAGTTCCATCGACCGGGGAAGCACCTTTCGTGTAACCCTTCCATTGCCGGAAACGGACGAACCTTTAGTGAGCGAGAATCGGACGCAGCCGTGTCCCGAACATCTGCCCCATAATGTGCTTGTCATTGATGACGATGGCATGTTGAGAGATGTCATCAAGGAAATGCTAGAACGCAACGGCGTGGCCTGTACGGTATGTTCCACAGCCAAAGAGGTGGTCAAAGCCATGCGAGGCAAGGACTATGACCTGCTGCTCTCCGACATACAGATGCCCGGCACCAACGGCTTCGAACTGCTGGCCCTGCTGCACAGCTCTAACATCGGAAACTCACGAACAATCCCCGTTGTCGCCATGACAGCACGCGGAGACAGGGAAAAGGATGCCTTTCTTACTGCCGGATTTACAGCCTGCATCTACAAGCCGTTCTCTTCCCCGGAACTGCTCGGCCTGCTCTCTACCGTAAAGAAGTGCCGGAAGGATGATGGTAAAGGATTTGATTTCAGCGTAATGTTATCCGAAACCAGCGACAAGGCCGGACTGTTACGTTCCTTCATCATCCAGTCTGAAAAAGATCTGGAGGAACTCTCATCAGGGATGAATGACGGTGACCGTCATAAGTTGCGTGAGACCGTCCACCGTATGCTTCCGATGTGGGAACTGTTGCAGATAGAAGATGCTTTATCTGCCTATCGTACCCTGTTGAAAGACGACACTGCAATCGATGACGCTGTACGGGAGCACACACGGCAGATAATGGAATGTACCGCCATGCTCATAGCGGAAGCGGAGAATGAAATAAAAAGACAGACAAATGAAAAGGAAAATACTGATAGTTGAGGACAATATAAGTTTGTCGCAAATGCAGAAAGACTGGTTTGCACAGGCAGGTTATGAGGCTGTGACGGCCATGAACGAGCCGATTGCCCGTTCGCTGATACGCAAGACACAGTTCGACCTGATACTCTCGGACGTGCGCCTGCCGGAAGGTGACGGCATCTCGCTCCTGAAATGGCTCCGCAAGGAGAAGAAGGATATCCCCTTTATCATCACGACCGAATATGTGTCGGTTCCCGATGTGGTACGCACCGTCAAATTGGGTGCGATAGACTACCTGCCCAAGCCGGTACGCAAGGAGCATCTGTTGGAACTGGCAGAGGATGTATTCCGTCCGATGGTTATTGTACGGAAGCAGGAAAAGAAACTTTTTCACCGGACAAGCCCCAAGATCCTGCAAGTGGAGAAATACGCCAGACTGGTGGCCCCTTCTGAAATGTCCGTGATGATACTCGGTGCCAACGGTACGGGCAAGGAGTCGGTGGCGCAGAGCATCCATCAGGGCAGTGAGCGTTGGAACATGCCTTTCGTGGCGGTGAACTGCGGTGCGTTGCCGCGTGAACTGGCAGCCTCGTTTTTCTTCGGGCACGAGAAAGGGGCGTTTACCGGTGCCGACACCGCTAGGCCCGGCTATTTCGACATGGCGAAAGGCGGCACGCTGTTTCTAGACGAGATAGGGACGATGACATACGAGATACAGTCCATGCTGCTCCGGGTATTGCAGGAAAACACCTATACACCGATAGGCAGCGGCAAGGAACGAGTCGCTGATGTGCGTATTATCGCTGCCACGAACGAAGATTTGCAACAGGCAATCAAGGACGGCCGGTTCAGGGAAGACCTTTACCACCGTCTGAACGAGTTTGAAATCCGTCAGCCCTCGTTGGTCGAATGCCCGGAAGACATCATCCCTTTGGCCGAATTTTTTCGTGAACGTTACTCGAAAGAGTTGAAGCGGGAAACGCAGGGCTTCACAGGTGATGCTAAGCGCAGGATGCTTGCCTACCCGTGGCCAGGCAATGTGCGGGAATTGCAAAACCGGATGAAAAGAGCTGTACTGCTTACAGAAGACTCATTATTGGAACTTTCAGATTTAGATACAGATGATAAAACAGAATGCACGAATGAAGTGATTCCGCCTTTTATACTACCATTGAAAGACGAAAATACGGAGAAAGAATTCATCATCAAAGCCCTGCAAATATGTAAAGGGCATCGCGAACAGGCTGCACGGTTGCTAAAAATAAATCCTGCCACACTATACAGGAAGATGAAAAAATATAAGTTGCGATAGATTGAAAATATGAATAAGGCTCATTCCCTTTTTCAATAGTGATCATTTTTTGAGAGTCGGTCTGTATATTACGGCGGTCATTTTCCAAATTTTTATTCCTCTTTTTCCGCTTTCAGGCGCAACGACTTTGGAGTGGAGCCCGTCCCGAGCCTTCAGGCGAGCGGCAAGTTGTTTTGGGCTGCCCGAATCATTTCGGGTGCCCCAAAACACAACTTGCCATGTTCGTTTGAACATGAATTTTTCTGTCGAAAAATCAAAAGATAGTGCTCCAACCGCTTCCCTACGAAAAAATCCTTCCGCCGGCATCCTTATCACTTTTTGAATACCCCAAACCGGAGTCACCGGGGCACTTGGGCGGTGTAACAGGATGACATACAGTGTCACAGACCGTCAGCAGACCGCCATGATAGTGCCAATCCGGAAAAATTATCGTTATTTTGCCGCATGTCAGCATGTGTTCGGCAGTTCAATCATCCAAGTGTGCGTCAGGTACATGGTGTATGGTTGCCTTAAACCGTCCGGTAACGGGTGAACGGGGATATGTAAGAACATAATAAGGCAACCGTTCCCCCATGTGTGAATGCGTGACCGGTTTAATGTCAGACTGGACACGTGGGGGATTGGATACATGACCGGCTTGCCGGTCGGATGCACATACCCGTCAGATAATGCAAGCATGTAATAAGGGTGGTATTCTTACATTCACAACGTGATGAAAATGCAGGACTGCCGGAAAAGAATTGTTCAACTATCAAAAATATGGAATTCATGGTAAAGAGAAAGGAAGTTAAAATCGACGAGGAGCAGATACGCCGCGTAATGGCCGGGGATATTCCCGCCTCTGTCCTGGAAAATCGTTATGGGAGCAACGCTGCTGACTCCCCAAAAGAAGATGACAAGAAACCGGGAACGGAAAATCGGTCGGGGATTCCTGCCAAATCCGACAAGGTGGAAGTTCCCGGTTCCGGTGTGTCCAGCGGTGAGGAAGAAGCACCGTCTCCGGTTCTCCGGGAGAAAACACACCGGAAAAAGAACAGTCTTCAGGAGTATCCCGAACATCTGTTCGGCAACAACGTTGTGAAAGAGCGCCGGCAGACCTATGTCAGCAGCGAGAACTATGAACGGGTGCGCACCCTGCTTTCCGTGATAGCGCCGACTGTCAGCATTTCCTGCTACATCGACAATATCCTTTCGGCCCATCTGGAACAGTACCGTGACGAGCTAAACGCCATCTACAGCAGCCGTATTAACCTGAAACCGTTGTGATTCTGCCTGTGACCGCATGAAAAAAGGGACACCCGGAGGTCGGATCTTCTTCCTTCCTCCGGATGTCCCTTGCTTTTTCTTCCCGGTATCGGGCTTATCTCGTACCGGTGGCTCTTGCTCCCTTCGGTATCGGGTTTTCGAGTATTATCCGGTAGCATAGCCTGCCGTCCACATTCACCGGCTCTTTCGCCACCATGAAACCGGCGCATTTCTCGACCTTCGCGGTATCGAGTATCATGCCGGCGATGAAGCTGTTCGAGAAGCGGGCACAACGCGGATCGTTCCATATCGTGAATCCGTTTCCGTCATCCGAGACGAACATGTACCAGTCTTTGGGTTTGTCTTCGTCCCTTGCGATACACAGCCTGTTTCCTGCGTGCAGGCTCAGCTCCCTGCTCAATATCCTGCTCAGGTACATGCTGCCGTCACGGCATACCGTGATGATCCGTTTGCCCTTGTAGGTCAGTGCCGGATGGGAATTGCTCTTGTCATAAACTGTCAGTTTCATAATCGATTATGTTTTGAGTGATACATTCATTGTCTTTCATGCCTGTCATGCCGCCTCTCCGGCCATTATCAATCTTCTTTGGGCGATGAACTTCCGGTTTGCCCGGATGGATTCCATCATCGCCTGTGCCCTGCGTGTCACCACCGAGGTCTTCTCGCCCATGTGCCTGGCTATGGTGCGGAACGAGCTTCCGGTCTCGTAGAACCGCAGCATGAATATCCTGTAATCCTCATAGGAGAAATGCCGCCTGAGGAACTTCTGTATATCCCTTACCAGCCTGTCACATCCGGTAAGCATCTCTTCCCGTTCCTCTGTCTCTTCCGCGCAGTCCGTCTCACCCAGTCTTGCGAAATACTCGTCTCCGGGGCTGTCGTAACGGCTTTCATCCCTTGCGCCCGACTGTAGGATTCTCCGGTAGCATCCGAAGAAATAGGATTCCCAGTCCTCGATTCCACCGGAGAACATCACCTGCTTCCTGACTGCCAGATACGCGTCATGGAACGCGTCCTCGTCGATTTTTCCATAGATGGAGAGTCTCTCCTTCAATCTCGCGTATGAACGGCCGAACCATTCGTTGAAGTCTTTCATGTCTTTTGTTGCCATATCCTTTTGCTTTTATCTGTTAGACATCCGGCCCGTGGTACGGGCACTCTTGTTTCTTTGTATGCCTTACAGCCGTTCTCCCTCCGGAAAGGCGTCAAGGCTCGGCAGGAAAAAATACCGGAGCGCGGAGCGCGAGGATGATTTTTTCCCCGCCGACCCGCAGGGCCCGGCCTTGCGCTCCGGTGGGGAACGGCTACCTTTGCTTCAAAGAAATAAGTGTGTCCTTTTCCGCTTCTTACCATCCGTAATTATCCCCTGGCGGTGAAAAGGGATGTCTGCCGGTGACACCTCTCGTCCGGTTTGCAGCCCGTCTTGATTTTTTTATTTTCTTCGCTTCCGGAATGCTTTTACGGACACCGGACCCCCTTTTCGGTATCATCTGTCCGCCGTTCCGGCTATAGTAAAAAAAACAAATGTCAAACTTAAAATTTAGGAATTATGGAAGTAGTGGTCATAGAGAAGGCAACTTTTGAGAGGATGCTTTCGGGGTTCGAGATTTTTGCGGAAAAGGTGGAACGCCTCTGCCGGGAACATGAGGACTTGGGAGAAAAGGAGTGGCTTGACAGCGATGATGTTTGCAGGCTGCTCTGCGTCAGCCCTAGAACATTGCAGTCGATGCGGGAGAACGGAACATTGGCATATACCAAGATAAGCCACAAGGTGTACTACAGGCCGGAGGATGTGAAGGCCGTCTTTCCCGTGGCGGAAATGAAACGGTGTATAACAGCCGGCAAGGAAAGAAAATGCAATGTAACCAACGAACAAACCAACAAACAGATATCTGACTTATGAATGACAATGGCAATATCCGGCTGCTGACACCGGAAAACGACATACGCGTGAGAGTTTTTCTCTCATCGCTGGAAGACCTTTCGGAAAAGGTGGAGAAAATACGTGGTGCCAACAAACCGTCGCTGGACGGGGAACGCTATTACACTGACAAGGAACTGGCCGTCAGACTGAAGGTCAGCCGCAGGAGCCTTCAGGATTACCGCAACAACGGCATACTGCCCTATATCCAGGTGGGCGGCAGGATTCTGTACAGGGCTTCCGACATTGAACGTACTTTGATGGACGGGTACAAAGAAGCGTACCGGTTAAAAGGAAATATGTGATTGGCGAACCTGCAAAATGAAAGTAGGGAGAAAATCATCGCACTGCTTTCACAGGACAACACGCTGGGCGCAACAGCACTTGCCCAACAGAGAGGGTACTCCGACGAATCGGGTCGGACAAGGGCGGATATTGACAAGTAACCGAAAAGACAGATTAATTTTTCTGGAGGGAGTGCAGTTTGCCGCCTGCCTTTTTCTTCGTGTTTCAAAAAATATCCCTCCTAATAGAATGTCAGAACGGCATACAGCAGTAGTATTCTATTGTCCGTATGCTGTTCTTTTTTTATTGTATCGACTTTTCCGTCAGTCGCTTGTTTCCGCTGCCGTCGGCCTCCATTGTACAGACGTGAAAGGGAAAAGGTTTTCGGGCTGAATACCCTTTGCCTGCAAAGGAAGATTCTGCCCGAAACGGCACGGCCGCCTGACCTTTTCACTTTCAATGGAGTCTGTACTAACTTCCATGGACGGCGAGGGAACAGGCGGCTGCGAAACGGTCATTGGTTGTCATGGCCGGAATCTGTGAGGTTTTTGCGTCTCTTTTCCATCAGCTTGTCCATATCCTCGGAAATTTTATCATCGGTCACTTTGGCATAGCCTTGTGTGGTCCTGATGTTCGTGTGCCCCATCATCTTGCTGATGCTCTCGATCGGCACACCTGCCGAAAGCGTCAAGGTTCCGAACGAATGCCTGCTCGCGTGATAGCTGAGATTCTCTTTCACACCTGCCAATATCCCTATCTCGTGGATGCAGTACCAAAGCCTGTTCCGGTTGGGTAGAGGGAATACCGGTCTGCCGTCATCGGTTGTATTGTACAGCGACAAAATTTGTTCGGCTACGGGGTGTAACGGTATAAAGGACTCGACATCGGTTTTCTTCCTGTTGATACGGATGAAGCGTCTTCCGTCCGCGGTTGTTCCGATATGCGAGGGGTAAAGCCGTTTTACATCGACATAGGACAGCCCCGTGAAGGCTGAAAAGATGAACGCCCTACGGGTAAGCTCCTGCAACCTCTCCGGCATGGGCTGTTCCATGATCCGTTGCAGTTCCGCCCTGCTGATATGCTTCAGCTTATAGTCGGGCTTCTTTTCGTATGGGACGTCGGCAAGCGGGTTGAAGCGGATAACCTCCCTGTCCACGGCAATATAGATAAGCCTGTTCAGCCATGTAAGGCAGTGGTTGATATGTCCCGCCCCGCAATCTTTGGATTTCAGGTAGAGTTTATAGCCCCAGCCGAAGTCTTCGGTAATATCCTCAAAGGCGATGTCCCGCATACCCAGCGACAGCAGATATTCGTGCAGGTATGCCTGTGAGGATTTGGACTGGCGGTAAGAGGAAGTGGAATTTATCACTTCGGAACGGATTCTCAACCTTTCCCGTTCCTCTTCTCCGGCTTTCAGTAATGTGACCGGAACGGTAGTCACACAGGTAATCTCGTTCTTCAACATTTCTGCCGTGACCATGCCCGCATCCTTCAACAGATTGTCATATGAGGTTTCTATTCTGGAGCGGAGTGCTTCAAGGAGATTGTTCGTTCTTGCATCCCTGACCTCTCCGGTCTTGGCTTTCCAGTCTTTGGGATTGCAGTAGCAACCCGTGGCAAACACGCTGTTCTTGCCGTCAATGGTGATGCGGCACATAATGGCGGTAGTTCCGTCCGCCTTGACCTTACCGCGGTTGATGTAGTATAGAATTTTGAATGTACTTCGCATAATTAAATTGTTTTTATAGGGTTAGAGAACAAGTTTCAGATCCTTTGTCGCCTCAATGTATTTATCCATGTCCTCGAAAAGTTTCTTAGGGGTTACACGGGCATACACCTGAGTGGTCCTTATATCCGCGTGACCTAACATCTTACTGACAGTCTCGATAGATACGCCGTTTTCGAGGGTCATGAGGGTCGAGAACGAGTGGCGGCCCATGTGGTAGGACAAACGCCCCTTGATGCCGACTTTCATTTTGATGCTCGTCAGGCACCATTTCAGGGCCTGGTATGGAATTACGGGAAACAGAGTCGGCCTTGTGTCGTCACGGTATTTTTCGATAAGGGCTATCGCTTCGGGCAGCAATTTCACCCGGCTTAGTTGTCCGTTCTTGCCCCTACGGTATTTCAGCCATAGCGCACCGTTATCGTCCCTTGAGAGATTATCGGGCGTGATAGCTACAACATCCACATATGAGGTTCCGGCATAACAGGCGAAAAGGAACATGTCCCTGACAATGGAGTGTTCCGGGCGGCATCCGGTAATCCCGTATCTTCTCGAAATCTTCTTTGCTCAACGCTCTCGGCGGCGTTTCCTTCTGCTTGGGTAATTTGTAGTGTTCAAAATAAAATCTGTCCGAATGTCCCTCCTTGAAAGCTATGCGGCAGATCTTTTTCAGGATGGCCAGATAATGGCGCACTGTCTGGACACCCAGACCTTTCTCTATTACGACATATTCCTGAAATTCCCGGATGAACTGCTCGTTGAGCTGGCAGAAAGCAAGGTCGGATACTTTGAACCTGCTACTGACGAAATTTGCGAGACGGTTGCGGGTATAGAGGTAATTGGGAAGTGTACGGTGAGACACGTCGATGCCTACACGTGCCCTGACTTCTTCAATATGCCTGTCGAAGAGCTTGAACAGTGTCATCTGCGTGTCCTTGCTGCCTTGAAAGACTTCCTTGACTGCCGTCGCATCGAAATCGGTCTTTCGTTCCAGAAGGGAGTCGAACGCGGAGTTTACAGCCAACAGCAGCTTGTCGATTTTTGCGTTGACTTCCACTGCCTCCTTACTCTTGCCGTTCAGACGGCTTTCCCGGGGATTCCACAGCTCGGGAGTGCAGGAGAGCTTGCAGCTGAATTGTGCCATCGTCCGGTTAACGGTGATGCGCCCCATTATCGGGGCTTTGCCCGACTTGTCCAGTCCGCTCTTTTTGAGGTAGAGCAATACCTTGAATTTTTCTACTTTCATACGCTTATATTTTTAGTGGCAAATTTACCTGTTTTATAAGCGTTCTTTAATATGCAAAACTATGACAATCAGTGTAATATATCGCTGTTTTAAATTATTTGATCCACTTTTCGTTACCTTGTCCCAACCGGTAACAGCCCTGCTAACGATTTGGTAACCGAACATCTTCAATAATCCCCACTTTCTTGCTTTTTTCTCAAGTGGAAGAATATAGAGAAATTAATTGGCATACAGCAAATTGGGTTATACTTTCTTCTCGTATCTGTTGCTCATATAACTTCTGTTTTTCCATACCGCCAGACATAGCTACGCCACAAGCATTTGCCTTGCAAATGGCGTGAGTATGGAGAATGTTGCTAAAATGTTAG
>PPYF01027685.1_pt1 | contig 24363 bp, 27 predicted proteins | sample 1559871 | NCBI WGS metagenome assembly PPYF01 (sample SAMN08240021, study PRJNA423297) | Human gut metagenome, whole genome shotgun sequencing project. | reverse complement strand
AGGATTAAAACAAGCCCGAAAGAAGTGGTACAAGAGTTGTTCCAATAAGAGCAACACCGCCACCTGCCATGAGCTGTTTCATACCCTGTGACTTTGCACCCGGATTATCATTACCATAACCTTCCATCAGGTTGATAACTCCCCAGATACCAAGACCTGCTCCAAGAGCAATAACTAAAGTCTGTAATACACCTACTGCACTAGCAAAAAACGCCATTCAATTCCTCCTTTTTGTCTAAGAACGCAAAAAAGGCAAGTCCTGCTCAAATAGCAAAACCTGCCTGCGTTAATTTTGTATTCATATTGTTTCTATTTCCTCTCCGAGATCAATCTCGTGTATTTCAATTGGCTCATTCTTTTTTAAGACCAATCGATGTTTCATATACTTTTCGATATCAAAAGTATTTTTCGGGTTACTGTCTGCCAGCTCACCATAACGTTTATGTTTGGTGATATCAAATTTATTACTGAAAAATGGTCTTACACCACGAAGCTGCAAGATACATTTACCACCATCCATGACCGCCAACTCATCTTTTGACATCAAATCTTTCCCTGTTTTCTGATAGTTAATACCATAACTTCGGTTGGTTCCTCTGGTGTCAGATGTGTTATAAAGGTCAATCGTCTCTTTGCCGAGCATTTCAGACATTTCCTTCAAGGTAGAACTTTCTTTTCCACCAAGAAATAAAGTTGCGTCACAGTTACCCAAAATCGTATCGGCATGATCTTTATAGATTGCTTTTAACTGGGATTGTGACTGTAAGATCAGACATGCACTGATTTCTCGACTTCGGATTACCGCAATCAATCTCTGCATATCTGGAATTTTGATATTTGCAAATTCATCGAACAGACAACGTACATGAATTGGAAGTCTTCCGCCATATTCGTCATCCGCTTTGGTACATAAGATATTCATCATCTGACTGACACAAAGGGCTGTTACGAAGTCAAATGTTCCATCTGTATCCGATGGAATAATGAAAAGAGCTGTTTTCTTTTCTCCAAGTGTATCAAGTTCCAGCTCATCATAGCTCATAACTTCTCTCAGCTCTGCGATATCAAACGGTGCCAGCCTGGTACCACATGAAATCAAAATACTCTTTGCTGTCTTTCCGGCAGCCAGTTTGTATTTTTTATACTGTCTCACTGCAAAATGTTCCGGTTCCCTCTTTTCAAGTTCATCAAACATAAGATCGACAGCATTTTTAAAGTTTTCATCATCTTCTCTTGCCTCCGAAGCATTGATCATCTCCAGTAGAGTAATGATGTTCTTTTCTTCATCCGGCGCTTCATACCAGATGTAACCAATCAATGCCTGATAGTATAATTTTTCTGCTTTCACCCAAAAATCTTCACCAGATTTATCGCCATCTCCTTTCGTATTGGCAATAATCGTATTTACCAGTTTCAGAATATCCTTCTCTGATCGGATATAAACAAATGGGTTGTAATGCATACTCTTTTTGAAATTGATGGTATTCAGGACTTTGATCTCGTATCCACCTTTCTGCAGCATATGCCCAACTTCCAGAAGAACTGTACCTTTTGGATCGGTTACAACATAGGATGAGTGCATCTGCATAAGATTTGGCTTCACAAAAAAGCGGGTTTTTCCGGATCCTGATCCACCGATTACTACCACGTTCTTATTTCTGGCATACTTCGGTTGCTTCGGCCTACTACTCATAGTAAGCCCTTCTGTCTCAGTTAAAATAATATTGTTTTCCGGTTTATCATCCATATAAGGTTTTATATCTTGCGCTGTACCCCATCTGGCAGAACCATACTCCATACCCTGACGATATTTCTTCGCATTCTTTCCCTTAAAATAAATGATCAGCCTTACTGCCACCGCACCAACAATACCAATCACCACATCCGTCGGATGGAAACTTGGCAACGGATTCTCAAAAGCCATACTAAAATTCAACAAGGCATTATACAGTTTGATTGCAAACTGTTCCCCCTCTGACATACGATATAGCCATCCAATTTTATCTGCTAAGTACCAAAAAATCAGATATGGAATGTTGGGGATTATGAGCTTCTTGTAATCAATACTTATAGCTCCTGCCCCCTGTCTTTTGTCTTGACTTTTTCACGTTCTTTCTGGTTACGTACCTTTTCCTGAGACCTGAAAAGAAGTTTCCTGATAGACGGTTTCTTAGATTTATCCAACTCTTTTGCAGAAAATTCTTTAAAAGCTGCTGTCATCACATCTACATCTCGTGCTTTAAAAAAGACCAAATATCGAGGTGGTTCAGCCGACTTATCTTTCTTTAGTGCAAAGTCAATATTATATTTCTTTGCTACCCTTTCAAAAGATTTTATATTCTGATCTGTTACCTCAATATTGGTCAAGCCTTTGTTCTGACGCATAAGCTGGTCAATCGTCTGCTTTCCGTGATAAGTCTTACTGGCCTTCGTTGTTTTTGCTTTCTCCGCCTCGGCCAGAAATTTCTGCATTGCTGCTTTTAACACCTGCGCTGTTACTTTCGAAGTTTGGGTACCTGTCTTAATAGCCAGAGCAACAACTTTGGTGTTTACTTCATCCTGCATGACATTCCTCCCTTCCTACATTTATTTTGTTGATGATAAATGCCAGGGAGGATACACGCATTTCCTTAACCATATTTTCAATTATTTATTTTCCTCCTTCTGTATCTGCTCTATCAACAGATCCATTTCTATAGTTTCGAAAGCATCTTCCAAACGTCCAAGACTAAAAAATAAATGACTTTTTCTTTTTAAGATGCGCTTGAATTCTCGGCGTAAGACAATATATTCCTCAGTTTCAAATTGAATAGCGGTAATCTCTGCAAAACGTCCATCCTCTAACAGCCATAATTCCATGTAAGCTGATACATCAAAATCTTTATCCTCTTCTTTTGTCTTTGAAACATATAAAATGGGACAACCCTTAATTTTAGAAACCTTATTCTTAGATAAAATCGATTTCTTATTCTTTGTCAAAGACACAACATTTACTGGAATTTCAGTCATATTTTTGCAAACAAAAGGATATATTGTTTCTGCATATTGAATTGCTGCCACCGTAGAAAGGGCTAAACCATCAGAATCATATAGGTCCAATTCTTCTAATTCATCTTCATCAAACATATCAAACAAAATTTCTAATGATTCCATCACACGATCTTCGTCCATCTTATATTTCATCTTCTAATCCTCCAATTTCATGATTTTTTCCATTACTGTTTTTGTACGTTCTACATGTTCCTGTTTACGATGGCTTTCTCCTCTGAAAGAAACAGGAACACACATAGAAAGGACCCTGTCGTAGATGCGTTTATACATCAACTCGTCAGCGTCCTTCAACTGATCCAATGTTAAGTTTGTTGTTACGATAAGTGGTAGCTTCGCCTTATATCGCTCATCAATGATATTGTAAACCTGCTCTTTTGCGTATTCGGTATTACGCTCAATTCCCAGATCATCAATGATAAGAAGCGAATATCTCATCAAACTTGCAATAAATTCATTTTTCTCCTCAGAATACATGCCACTAAGTGTATTCAGGATTTTTGCAAAATTCGTCATCAACACAGATTCGCCCTGTTCAATCAATGCATTTGCAATACATCCGGCAAAGAACGTTTTTCCGGTTCCAATGCTTCCCCAAAGAAGCAGACCATCATTCCTGGACTTTCGTTCCTTCCATGTTTCCACATACCACCTTGCAATCTTCATCTGATTTACAGAACCATCATCATTTGCAAAGGTACAATCAAGAAGACCTTTATCATGAATACACGTTGCTTTCATCCTACGGATTCTTGCAATCTCTTCAGCCCGTTTTCGTTCTTCCTCTTCTTTTTGTCTTTGTTCCTGCTCACATTTGCAAGGAACCCTGACAATCATAACTCTCCCATTAAAAGAAGGATTGTACTGTTTTCGCGTTCTGCAAATACCACAATAGAGAAGACCATCTTCTCCAATATAATCTGCTTGATCTTCCATCATAAGCTCTCTCCTTCCTTAAAAGAATAATCCATTTCTGATACCAAACAGGGCTTGTTTGAACTACTTCGACTCTTTTCTCTCTTAGCATCTTCTCTCGCCCAACGACAAATAGTCATATAATGACTTTGATAATTCTTCTTTGCAGAAACCATATAGACAGAAAGATTATTAATCTTCTGCATATAGTCTGTTGGATATAGGTCCTTGAGATTTTGAAATTCTTCAGGAGTAAGAAATACATTGTGATAAAGACCAAGTCCTTCTGTCTCTGACTCTTTTTCTATCTCTATTTCTTTATCTTTCTCTATCTCTGTGTTACTGTTTGTTACAACCGCGTTACCATCCTGTTTCATTGTAACACCCAGCATTTGCTGCTGTTCCAATGCCCTTCTTGCACGATGTTCACGTACTCTCTTTGCAGAAGCACTTTCGGAATCAATACCAACCATCTCTCCGATTCTTGTAAACTGCATCTCCATATCGTCCATTCCCATCACAACCAGATTGACCTGTTTCATTGCTGAAAGTGCCATCTGGACCATCATCTTGTCCTCTCTAAGAGAAAGGGCAATTTCATCCTCCACAGTTCCGTAAGTTCCCTCAAAATAAATGATTCCATTATTCTGCAAGCTCATACAGAGCAATTTCAGATAAATGATCACAAGGGTATCTCCACTGGGAAGATTCCTTAAGAAAAGTACAGAAGGCTCATCCCAAAAACTTTTCTTCATCTTTAACCAATAGTATCTTTTATTTGCTGCCAATCTCGTATGCATCTGTTCATAGAACATCAAATTCCCTCGCATATTGCCCTTCATGATTTCTGCCCCAACAGCTTTTTCATGCAAAATCCGATACATGGATTATTGCGACCATAAGGACAACCGTCGCATGGACTTGTTTTTTTCTTTGGTTTATCAGGCAAAATATAATAACATTTCTCTTCGCCCAACACGCATGTTTTGATTTGTGGATCCCACCAATAGCAATATTCGCATGACTTTGGTTTGTCCTCTGCATATCTGACTTCTTTTTTCATTTCGTTCATTTTTGATTTCCCCTAAGTCTTTATTTTTACAATTATCTGCATCCGCTTCTGGTGTGGACAAAAGCATTTGCAGTCTTAATTGCAAAAGGATATGGCGGAACTTGTAGGCTCCGCCACATAGTTTTTGCCATTAAAGTTTGAATCACATTTGTCCCCGACTCCCCTGATTACAATGGGAACATTTCAACCCACGTTTAGTATCACGTGTCACAGGAATCTCACCTCCCCGTGGTTCTCACCGGGCTGCTCCCATTGCGTGATCCTAAAAGGGCTGTGGCTGAGCAGGAGTATCATTATGCCGTATAGGCTTCGTGGCAATCGAACCTTACCAATAAGCTCGTTTTGTATCTCTGGTGATCGCACCATTTCTGGTATAGCGTCAGAAAACGCGTCGCTCCACCCATACGGAATGTAATTGAAATGCTGAATATTCAATTGTCTGATTGAGGGATTAACCCTCCTACTTTGGTTATGGGGTCAGAAACCGCTAAAACTGCCGAAGCTTTTTTGAAATTTTCTATATTTTTTTGAGAAAAATTTTTGCGATTGCAAATTGATTTGAAAATTGATAAAAAGAAAAGCCCGCATCATAAGACACGAGCTTTGACGAATTGTACTTATTTAATCGTTTTTATTTGTTTCTCTAATATCGAAATATTTAACAAACATCTTCAATGCCTCTTCTGACAATATTGTCGTTTTAAGCATTTCTTCGATGCTCTGTTTTTCAACACAATGTTTCTGATAGACATATGCCGCAACATCATAGGATTCCAGTACAAGCCTTGCAATCAGTCTACGCATACAATCAATGTATTGTGTGAAGACTTCATCTTCCTCTGAATTGCCATACTTGTCCAAAATCTTTTGCATGGTATCGTAATCCATTTCCCCAGTTTCCTCATCTCCCAGCATTGCATTCAATTGTTCAAGAGCATCCCTGCGCTCCTCATGATTCATTTTAGCTATCAACCAAATAGCCTCAATTGCCGGAACTTCAATATCCTCCGGAAGTGGTGGTAACTGAATATACTTTACATCTCTTTCCATAACTATATCTCCATTTCTTTATGCTCTAATTATTCTTCGTAAACTACTGCTTGCTTCTTCAAGAAGCACCTGGATAAAAGATCCCGAAAACAAAATTGCAAATGCTACAACAGCTATTACAAGCACTGCCGCCACGTTCATCCATTCCTGATAAAACAGAAATAAAAGAAACGCAGCTACTAGACCAAGTCCCAGGATTCCGTAGCACACTCCATAAATCGCAGTCATTGCCTTTACTACTAACCATACAAGTGATATCACGAGTAACGCTGGAATTGCCAACAACTTACTAATCATTTTTATAATCATCATCACGCCTCCAATCTTGCCAATGTCATAAATGGCATATCATGATTTACTTCTGCACGATAATAACTATCCATTGTTGATGGTGCATTAAACAACGCAGCCAGTAAATATTTTTTAATGTTTTTCACTTTTGATGTGTTGGTCTTAAGGCAGTCCATCACATATTCAATATGCGAGTAATTCAGTTTCAGAAATTTGCTTTTCACAAGTTCAACTGGATATGTATTACTCGCAATTACCATAGTATCGTTTTTATTCAAAACAGTTTCTAAAATCAATTGCATAATACCCTCTACGGTTTCAGTTTCATAAGGATACGATACGAGAAGGTCATCAAAACAGATATTTTCTTTGATAATTTTTTCGTAAATATCCATTTCGCGTATCATATCACAATCATATCCTTTCGCTTCACTCACTTCAAGATTCGATGTGATATGATTCGATTTATTATTACTCTCTTCAATATCGTTCTCTTTAGTATTATTAATAAGTGGTGCCCTATTTTGCACTTCTTGAGGTGTCAAATCAACACTTCTTGAAGTATCCAAATCAGCACCTCTTGAGATGTCCAAATCAGCACTTCTTAAAGTTCCTAAATTGGCACTTCTAGTCTTGCTCATCTGCTTTAATGAATGTTTTTCTGTAGTTTTCACGCAAGTTTTCTTATTATCTTCTCTCGATGTAACTTCTTCTGTGTTTTCAGAAGTGCTCGTTTTAGATCCTCTGGAAGTTTCACTTTCCTCAAAATCAGGTCTGGAACAATCCTTTTTTATCAGGAAACTCTTCACATACAAAATACTTGGCAAACCTAATCCACGTCTTTTTTTCTCAACAAGTCCAAAAGATTCCAATTCACCCAGATATTCAATTGCTTTCTTTTTCGTAAAACCTAAGTCTTCCTGAATTTCAGCAATCTGATAAATAATATATACTTTATTCTCAGCATCAAACCAACCATTTTTCATAGATAATCCCATGCGATCCAAGAGAATACCATATAGCATCTTCGCCTGTAACGACAGAGAAGAGAATGTCTTCTCTGTCAGCATAGCTTTAGGAATTCTGATGAAATTAAACTGGTCTGCCTGTGAACCATAATAATAATCAAACTTCATATTATTCACCTACCTGTCTTTGTTTCCATTCTTCCAGAAGTGTCACAATCACACCTTCCATCTCAGAGGTGGAATAGTGAGGTGGAAAATACTTATATAACTTATTTTCCGATAAAGTCACTTTTTTGGTTGGATTTCTCCCTTTTAAGTTTGAATTCAACACTTGAATCATTTGCATTTGGTTTACGGTGTTATGTTCCAAATGCTTTCTTAACGCTGTTATCTGTTCTGGTTTTACAACGCCATTTTCCCTGATGTACTCATAAAGCCACTTCTGCACATCCTGATTCAGATATGAAATATTTACTGCAACCATGAACTTAATTTTATTTGCATCTGCCATCTCTAAAAGTTCTGGGATAAGTTCTGTCAGTCGAATATATCTCTGAATTGTACTTGCACTTTCTCCAACTTCCGAAGCCATCATCTCGTCGGATCGTAAATGCGTGTCACTTTGACACGAATTATTTTTTGATGGTCTTCCCACCTGTCTCTTCATCGCATCCAGTTTCATCTTATATGCAAAGGCCTTTTCACTTGGTAGCAATTCTTCTCTTTGAATATTCGAATCGACCATTGCAACTATCGACTCATCATCTGTCATCTCTCTTACGATTGCCGGTATCATTTCTAATCCAACAATCTGTGATGCATGTAATCTTCGATGACCAGATATCATTTCGTAACAATCTTCTCCAACCGGGCGAACCAAAACAGGAGATAAAACACCGTTAATTCGGATGCTTTCAACCAATTCTGCCATCTTTTCATCATCCCTTACCTTAAACGGATGATTTTTGAAACTATGAATGTTGGCAATATCGATTTCTACCGAAATTTCTTCGTTTGGAACACCTAATAATTCTTCTACGCTTGTTAATTTTAATTTCTGACCTGATCTACTTTTCATGGCTAAGAACCTCCTGTGTTAATCTTCTGTATGCATCAGCAACTTTTCCTTTTGGTTCATGAAGATAAATGCTAACACCTTCTGAACTACACTCAGCCGCCTTTACCGACATCGGAATATATGTATCAAATACACCGACTGTGGTGCCATATGCATCTCTTAGTTTTGCTGATATATCTTTTGCATAGTTAGTTCTATAATCGACCATTGTAAGAACAATGCCTTCGATTTTTAATCTCTTATTCAGTCTCTTTTTTACCATAGAAATTGTCTTCATTAACTGCTGTAAACCTTTGACCGGTAAATAAGCAGCCTGCACCGGAATGAGAACCGTATTGGCAGCTACCAAAGCATTGATTGTCAGCATTCCTAAAGATGGAGCACAGTCGATAATCACATAATCATACTCATTTTTTACCGTATCCAAATATTCCTTCATAATATTTTCACGGCTCATGACATTTGCAAGCAATACTTCCAAACCAGATAACTCAATATTTCCAGGAATCAAATCTACATTTTCTTTTTGATGAATAATTCCATATCCAGATTCCATTTCTTCCTCATTGATAACATTCATCATGATGTTGGCCAACGTTTCTGTCATCTCATCTGGCTCTTCAAATCCTAAACTTGCTGTCAACGACCCTTGCAAATCGTTATCAATAAGAAGAACTTTCTTCCCTTCTCTTGCTAATCCAACTCCTAAATTTAGCGTTACAGATGTTTTCGAACATCCACCTTTTTGCATTGCTACTGCGATTACTTTTCCCATATGGTTCCTCCTGTTTGATTGTTATTTACTGTTTTTGGAATAGAAATAAAACCATAACGCAAAAAAAGGACACCTTCGTTAATTGAAAGTGTCCTAATAAAGTACAATATTTGATTTACGAGTCGTATAAATTCGTATACTTTTCGTATGCCTCTCCGGAGCAATTCCGTACATAGACGTATTATTCAGTATTATTTATACAAAAATTGTTGCACTATTGTTGCAGTACGCATCCGATTGGAACCCGAAAACCCTTGATTTTACTGGGTTTTTACTTATCCAGAGACTTCATTGTGGGGAAGAGCAATACGTCACGGATTGCTGCCTCGTCACAGAGAAGCATACACATTCTGTCGATACCAAAACCGATACCACCTGTCGGAGGCATACCGATCTCAAGTGCATTCAAGAAATCTTCGTCTGTTGTGTTCGCCTCTTCGTCTCCCTGTGCAAGAAGCTCCTCCTGTGCTTTGAAACGCTCTCTCTGATCGATCGGGTCATTTAACTCAGAATATGCATTTGCCATTTCCCATCCATTCATGAAGAACTCAAAACGCTCTACATACTCCGGATTCTCCGGTTTCTTCTTCGTGAGCGGAGAAATCTCGATCGGATGATCTGTTACAAATGTAGGCTGGATCAAATGCTCTTCTGCAAACTCTTCGAAGAACAGGCTTAAGATATCGCCCTTTTTATGTCTCTCTTCATACTCTACATGGTGTTCCTTGGCAAGCTCTCTTGCTTCTTTCAATGTCTTAACCTCATTCCAGTCAACACCTGCATATTTCTTAACGGCATCTACCATTGTAATTCTTTCAAATGGTTTGCCAAGATCCATTTCCACACCATTGTATGTGATGGTTGTTGTTCCGAGAACTTCCTGTGCTACATGACGATACAGGTTCTCTGTCAGATCCATCATTCCGTTATAATCTGTGTACGCCTGATAAAGCTCCATCAGTGTAAATTCAGGATTGTGTCTTGTGTCCAGTCCTTCATTACGGAACACACGTCCAATCTCGTATACTTTCTCAATACCGCCGACAATCAGTCTCTTAAGATACAATTCCAGAGAAATACGAAGCTTAAAGTCTTCGCCTAACGCATTAAAATGTGTCTCAAACGGTCTTGCAGCTGCTCCTCCGGCGTTATTTACCAGCATAGGAGTCTCAACCTCCAAGAATCCCTGTCCGTCCAGATATCTTCTGATAGAACTTAAAATCTTGGAACGTTTGATAAATGTACTTCTCGCATCCATATTCATGATGAGATCTACATATCTCTGACGGTAACGCATATCTGTATTGGTCAGCCCATGATATTTCTCAGGAAGAATCTGCAGACTCTTGGAAAGAAGTGTTACAGCAGATGCGTGGATGGAAATCTCTCCGGTCTTTGTCTTAAATACTTCACCTTCCAGACCGACAATATCTCCGATATCCAGTTTTTTGAAATCTTTATATTCTTCCTCTCCGATGCTGTCTCTTGCAACATAAGACTGGATATTTCCACTCTGATCAAGGATATTACAGAAGGAAGCTTTTCCCATCACACGTTTCTGCATAACACGTCCTGCAAGCTTTACGTGTTTTCCTTCCATTTCCTCATAATTATCTTTTACGTCCTGTGCGTGACAGGTTACATCATATTTCGTAATCTCGAAAGGATTTTTTCCGTTGCTCTGTAAATCCGCAAGTTTCTCACGGCGCACCTTTCTCAACTGATTAACATCCTGTTCCTGTACGTTTTTCTGCTGTTCGCCCATTTTTATCTCCTTTCCCTTTCAGATACATTTCTTATTGAGAACGGCTGATGTCTAACACCTTATATTCCATTACTCCGGCCTGCGTCTCAACCTCTACTACGTCGCCAACTGATTTACCGATCAATGCCTGTCCTACCGGAGACTCGTTGGAAATTTTGCCTTCCAGACTGTTCGCCTCTGTAGATCCGACAATCTTGAATTCCATCTCTTCGTCAAATGTAATGTCAAATACTTTTACTGTACATCCTACATTGATCTTATCAAAATCAACTTCATCCTCTACAACAACTTCCGCGTTTTTAAGGATTCCTTCCAGTTCTTCGATTCTGGCTTCAATATCTCTCTGCTCATCTTTTGCTGCATCGTACTCTGCATTCTCTGACAAGTCTCCCTGCTCTCTGGCTTCTTTGATCTTGCCTGCTACTTCTTTTCTTTTTACAACTTTCAGATTCTCAAGTTCATCTTCCAGTGCTTTCAATCCTGCATAAGTAAGTAATCTCTTCTTTGCTACCATTTGCTTATCTGCTCCTTTTTTTCTACTTTCTTTCTCTATCTGAAGCGTGTAGCGCCAGTGTATACTGACGCTAAAATACGCCGAATACACCTACTTTCACAATTTCATTATTATACATAACAAGGCGCTCTCTGTCAACCTGTTTTTCCACTTTAGATGCTGAATCCGCGCGGAAAAAGCCTTGTCTTACACACTGCTTCATTATATGTAAAACAAGGCTTTTTTATTACCTGCGCATTAATTGATTTTTTCATGCAATAGTTCTTCTAATTCTGCATAAGATTCTACTCGATTAATCTCATCCCGCAGCTTGGAAGACCCCTTCATTCCTTTTGTATACCATGCCACATGCTTACGCATTTCACGGATACCGATATAATCTCCTTTATACTCCATCAAAAGATTTGCATGACGAAGCATTGTCTCGCGAATGGTCTTTGCATCCGGCCGCTTAGGAAGCACTCCGGTCTTCTCGTATTCGAGAAGCTCTGCGAAGATCCACGGATTCCCCTGAGCGCCTCTGCCGATCATCACTCCGTCACAGCCCGTCTCCTGCCGCATTTTCACAGCAAGTTCACCGCTTGTCACATCTCCGTTTCCAATCACCGGAATCGAGACCGCTTCTTTTACTTTGCGGATAATCTCCCAGTCTGCTTTTCCCGAATAATACTGCTCTCTCGTGCGCCCGTGGACAGCGACTGCCGCACCGCCTGCATCTTCAATGATCTTCGCAATTTCCACCGCATTTACCGACTCATCATTAAAACCCTTACGAATCTTTACCGTTACCGGCTTCTTCGTTGCCTTGGCTGTCTTAGATACAATCTCATACACCCGTTTCGGATCGTTCATAAGGGCAGAACCTTCGCCATTTTTCACAATTTTCGGCACCGGGCATCCCATATTAATATCCAGCACCTGAAAAGGAAGCAGCTCAATCTCTTTCGCGATCTCGCTGATCACATCCGGCTCCGAACCGAAGAGCTGCAGCGAAACCGGATACTCCTCTGGATGAATCTTTAGAAGCGCCTTCGTATTTTTATTTTTATATAGCAGAGCTTTGGCACTGATCATCTCCATACAGAGAAGCCCTGCCCCCTGTTCCTTACAGAGCAGGCGGAACGGAAGATCCGTCACTCCCGCCATCGGCGCAAGAATGTATGGATTGTCAAGTTTCAAGTTTCCTATGTTCATGATACACCTCTTGGGGACGTAGCATTTTTACAAAATGCTACGTCCCCAGTTAAATTTTTAACGTTTTTTATTTTTCTCAAATATGATCCGAAGTCCTTTTAATGTGAGCTGTGGATCATACACATCGATCACTTCTGTATCGGATACGATCATTTTTCCAAGTCCTCCGGTGGCTACTACTTTGGCATCCTTGTAACCGGATTCCTCTTTTAACCGTTTTACAATGTACTCGGTCTGCCCGATCTGTCCGTACAGAAGCCCTCCTTGCATGCTGGAAATGGTCTCTTTTGCAAGGATTGAGGCTGGTTTTCTAATTTCTATCGCCGGAAGCATATCCGCTTCTCCCCACAATGCCTGTGCGGATGTGCGGATTCCCGGAGCGATCACGCCTGCTTCAAAGGTTCCATCCGGTCCGATAATATCATAAGTGGTGGCAGTCCCGAAGTCTACTACGATCACAGGTCCGCCAAATAACGTATATGCAGCCACCGCATCGACGATACGGTCAGCGCCCACTTGTCTTGGATTCTCGGTAACGATGCGGATTCCTGTTTTGATCCCCGCCGACACGACCATTGGCTTCACTCCGAAATATTTAATAATTGCACTTCCAAGAGAATGCATCACATCCGGTACTACAGATGCGATAATCACATCTTGGATATCTTTTCCGGCTACTCCGTGACGTTCCACCAGTTCACGAAGCATAATTCCGTATTCATCGGAAGTGCGTGGCTGTTTTGACTTCATACGAAATGTACCGGACACTTTTTCCCCGTCAAAGATTCCAAGTGTTATATTGGTATTTCCAACATCTATGACTAATAACATATCTTCCTCCTACAGTTCCTCTCCCAAGAAGAACACCTTATAGTATAATTGAAGTGACTGCAGCAGATCCTGTTTGTCCCGCTGAAGCTCTTTGATCTTGAGCTGACTTCCAATCTCGTCAAACATCGGATCAAATTCCTCCGACGTTACTTCAAAACACAGTTCTCCATTTTCTTCGTATACAAGTGTCAATATTCCGCCCACATCATTGACATACAAGACACACATGATCTTAAGTTCGTCTTTGATATGATCCGGCAATCCGGAGAAATCCGGGTTGAGATAATATTTTTCTTCATATGAATTCGCCCCGCAAAGGACAATCTTTTCTTCGTACATTCCGTTCCTCCATTTATTATGTATATCCGTAAATTCCACGCACAGACACTTCCCCCGCGAAAATATTCTGCACGCTTCCGTCTTCCTTCTCCACGATCAGTTCGCCCGTATCATTGATTCCCAATGCATACGCTTCATAATGATTGCCGGGTTCCAGAATCTTCACCTGTCTGTCCTTGTTGACTAACAACTCATTATACTCCTTGCGAAGTCCCGCAAACGATCCCTCCTGCAAAAATTGTTCATAATACATTTCAAAATGCTCCATCACTGCCGCGATCAGGTGTGAGCGCCGGAACCTCCTGCCGGTTTCCATTTTCAGTGAAGAAGCACAGTCTTTCAGCTCTTCCGGAAATTCATTTTGATTGACATTGATACCAATTCCAATCACCACGTAATTGATCCATGTCATCTCGATACTCATCTCTGTCAGAATCCCGCATATCTTCCGCCCCTGTACGACAAGATCATTGGGCCATTTGATCTGTACATCGACACCGGTCTGTTCCCGAAGCGCCCTTGCCACGGCAAGCGCCATAACAAGCGTAAGCATAGGAGCTTTCACCGGCGGAAACTCCGGACGCAGCAAAAGGCTCATGTAAATGCTCTCTCCTGCCGGAGACTCCCATCTTCTGCCCCGTCTTCCTCTTCCCGCACTCTGGCTTTCCGCCACATACAAGGTACCATGAGGCTCTCCTTTTTCTCCGCCTGCTTTGGCCTGAATATTGGTGGAATCCGTCTCCTTAAAAACGAAAATGGATTTGCCTGCCCACTTTGTACTCCGAAGGCTCTCCAACTCTGCTTCGGACAGCACGTCCGGGCTCTCCACAAGGCGGTACCCCTTCCGTGGCACCGCCTCAATCTCATATCCTTCTTTTTTTAACTGATCCACAACCTTCCAGACCGCAGTTCTGGACACTTGAAACTGTTCACACAACTGCTGCCCCGACACATAACCGTCACTTTCCTTCAGCAATCTTAAAATCTCTGACTTCATTTATTTCTACCTTACCGTTCTCCAAGTGTTGCCACCATAACCGCCTTAATGGTATGCATACGGTTTTCCGCCTCATCAAAGACTTTTGATTTCTCAGATTCAAATACTTCGTCTGTCACCTCTATGTCATCCAGACCGAACTTCTCTTTGATCTCTCTTCCCACACCTGTCTCCAGATCATGGTAAGCAGGCAGACAATGAAGGAAAATTGCCGACTCACCGGCATTATCCATCACTTCTTTTGTCACCTTATAAGGAAGCAGTTCTTTGATACGCTCCGCCCAGATTTCTTCCGGTTCTCCCATAGACACCCATACATCTGTATAAATAACATCTACATCTTTTGTTCCGCTTTCTACATCTTCGGTCAGTGTAATGCTTCCGCCGCTTTCCTTCGCATATTCTTCACAGAGCGCTACAAGCTCCGGCTCCGGGAAATAATTTTTTGAAGTACATGCTGTAAAATGCATTCCCATTTTTGCACAGACAATCATAAGAGAATTTCCCATATTGTATCTTGCATCACCCATGTACACCAGACGGATTCCTTTGATTCGTCCGAAATGCTCCCGAATTGTAAGAAGATCTGCCAGCATCTGTGTCGGATGGTATTCATTGGTCAGACCGTTCCACACCGGAACTCCTGCATACTTCGCCAGCTCTTCCACAATCTCCTGACCATAGCCACGGTACTCAATACCGTCAAACATTCTTCCGAGCACACGCGCAGTATCCTTGATGCTTTCCTTCTTTCCGATCTGAGAAGCGCTTGGAGCAAGATATGTAGTTCCCATTCCCATATCGTGAGCCGCTGTCTCGAAAGAGCACCTTGTTCTTGTACTTGTTTTTTCAAAAATAAGCGCCACATTCATACCGCGATAATGATCAATGGCAATTCCTTTTTTCTTCTTCTCCTTCAATTCCGCCGCCAGATCCACAAGATATAAGATCTCTTCCGGTGTATAATCCTTAAGCGTCAAAAAATGTCTTCCTTTTAAATTCATCTCATTTCCTTCTTTCAATTCCATCAGCACGTGCACAAAGCGCGGCAAATTCATCTGATCCTCTAAAGTTATATACTTTTTATATACCATTTCCAACAATTGGTCAACTGTATAGATGCGATATTTGGGAATCCGAAGCAATTTTGCTGTTGCTTCCAACATCCCCAGATAAAGTTCTTTGTCTGAATTTCCAATTGATAATTTAAGCACAAATGCAATCTCTGCTTTTTCAATTTCTTTCAGCGGTTCTAACAGTCTGCTGTAGTATTCCTCCTCATGTGTCTGCTCCAGATAATAGATCCGCCCTTCCAGACCGTACAGCATACGCTTCATATCATAATAACCGATGGTTAAGTTCTGTCTGCTTCGCTTCGCCGAAAATTCCAGGATACTTCCAAGCTTCACGCGTGGAGATACTTCACAAAATGTTCCGTCCTCCGGGAATTTTACCCGCTGTTCCCATCCCGGTCCGTGAATCCTCACAACAATCAGATTCTCATAGCCACGCTCCAGAAGGGAGTTGACCGGTACATTATTGGCAATTCCACCGTCCGTATATTTCTTACCGTGGAGCGGCTCATTCTTAAAGCCAATGAGATAGGCGCTCGCAAGAAGGAAATCCTCCAACAATCCATCTTCGATATCTGCCACACTGAGCGTTAATTCTTTTTTATCTGTCAGTGAAAATGTAGACAGGCAGAATTCTTTGCCGCAATTTCTGATCTGCTCTTCGTCGATCACTTGATGGATCAAGTTGCGAAGAGGCGTGATATCTACGCCGCCATCCTTTACTTTCTCCCACAGTGTCTTTAAAATATCGTGCACGGAAGTCTGCCCGGAAAACCAGCCTTCCATTTCCTCATCATCTACATCCATCACTGTGGAAAATGTCATTTCTCTCCAGATCTTTTCTGCTTTTTCAAGGTCACTCATGCAAATAAGGGCGCCGTTTAAAGCGCCCACTGATGTCCCTGCCACAGCCTCTATCTTAACGCCGGCTTCCCGAAGTGCTTTCCACGCACCGATCTGATATGCGCCTCTTGCGCCACCGCCGTCAAGGACAAGTCCGTATTCTTTTGTAAGGTCAAGAACAGGTTTCACCTGCATCCCCCTCCTAACGTCATTTTATTACTCTACTTTATCCGTTCCGACCTCTGCCAGAGATTTCACCAGACCGGCAATACTCTGGATCTCGGATGGGATAATAATTTTCGTTGCCTTACCATCTGCTGCTTTTTCAAATGCTTCCAGACTCTTAATCGTAAGCACCGCTTCGTCTGCTCCGGCTTCCTTCAGGTAGCGGATACCGTCTGCATTCGCCTGCTGTACTTTCATAATTGCTTCTGCTTCACCTTCTGCCTCGCGGATCATCGCTTCCTTCTTCGCCTCTGCCCGCAGGATTGCAGCCTGCTTCTCCGCTTCTGCGTCAAGGATTGCAGACTCTTTCTGTCCTTCCGCAACAAGAATCGTAGATTTCTTCTCACCTTCCGCACGAAGAATCGCCTCACGTCTCTCACGCTCAGCCTTCATCTGTTTCTCCATCGCGTCTTGAATAGCTGCCGGAGGAATAATATTCTTAAGCTCCACACGGTTTACCTTGATGCCCCACGGATCGGTTGCAACGTCAAGTGACGCGCGCATCTTCGTGTTGATCGTTTCTCTGGATGTCAGTGTCTGATCCAGTTCCAGATCTCCGATAATATTACGAAGCGTTGTCGCTGTCAGATTTTCAATCGCCATGATTGGATTCGCCACACCGTAACAGAACATCTTCGGATCTGTGATCTGATAAAAGACTACCGTATCAATCCGCATGGTTACATTATCTTTTGTGATTACCGGCTGCGGTGCAAAATCCACTACCTGCTCTTTCAAATCCACTTTTCTCGCCACCCGGTCTACGATTGGCAATTTAAAATGAAGCCCGGTGCTCCATGTTGCCTGATAAGCTCCAAGTCTCTCGATAACGAGTGCCTGTGCCTGTCGTACAATCCTCACACAAGAGATCAATATTAACACAACAATCACCGCTAGTATTATTAGCAATATTGCAAATCCCACTCCAAACATAACTTCTAGTCCTCCTTTTCTCTCACAACCAGTTTTACACCTTGGATCTCATCGATCACCACTACGCTCCCTTTCGCAATTTTCCCATCAGTCTCATTGGTCTTTGCCGACCACTCCTGTCCGTTCACAACGACCGTCCCCTGTGCCTGAAGCGTATCAATCGCTTCGGTTACCAGCGCTTCCTGCCCTGTCAGACGGTCTGCATTTGTCTTCTGTCGATCCTGATTAAAATATTTCACTGCGATCGGTCTTGTAAATACAAATAAAAGAACAGAGATGACAAGAAACAAACCAATCTGCACCGCCAAACCGCATCCCAGAAGCCCTGCTATAAATGCAGCCAATGCACCGCCTGCGAACCAGATTGTCGTCAGTCCCATCGTGGCAATTTCAATGATCAACAATAGGATAAATAATGCCAGCCATACCATTTCCTGCATGTTCTCTCCTCCTTCTCTCTGCATAGTATTACTTATGAATTATATTACTATACTTTATTCGTAAATACAATGAATATTATCTTAATATTCAGATAACTTATTCTTTTCTCTGTCTTCTCACTTCAAACATGAGCACCGATGCTGCGATCGCCGCATTCAATGACTCCACCTGCCCGCTCATCGGAATTTTCACATAAGTCTGCGCCGCCTTTGCAATCTCCTCCCGAAGACCATTTCCCTCATTTCCAATAAAAAATGCGCAGGAACCGCGATAGTCTTCCTGATCGTAATCGCGTTCTCCAAGAAGATGTGCCGCATATGTATGAATCCCCGCCTGCTTGATCTTCTCTATCGCTTTCGGAAGTTCTTCTGCGTAACAAAACGGCATACGGTAGACCGACCCCATCGTAGACCGAATCGTCTTGGGATTGTAAATGTCCACACAGTCTGCGCTCATAATAATTCCATTTACCCCGGCGCCTTCCGCAGTCCTTACAATTGTTCCGAGATTCCCCGGGTCCTGAAGGTTATCAAGTACCAGAAGGTGGCGCTGTTCTCCCTGAAGCATTTGCTCCAGCATATGATCCATCTGTTGTACCACGCACAGAATCCCCTGTGGCGTCTTCGTATCCGATATATGTGAAAATACGGTATCCGACACAAGCTCCGCCCGGATATCTCCCTCTGCCAGAACTTTTTCTATTGTCTCTTTTTCTTTCTTATAAAAGGATTCCGATACATAGACTTCTCGCAATTTATCCACCGGAACTTCCCGAAACATACGGATGCCTTCTACGAGAAACACTCTTTCCTCATCTCTTGCCTTTCGTTTTTTTCTAAGATTTACAAGGCGTTTCACTCTTGCGTTTGACGTACTTGTTATCATTCTCTCACCTGCTTTTCTCCGAATTTTTCCAACGCTTCATTGGAGCCGATCATAATCAGCATCATTTCCTTTTGGAGCGGTTCCTCCGGGTCAATAGTTACCTGAATCTTTTCTCCGATTCGAACACCCACCACATTCACATCTTTTGTACGCCGCACATCGATTTCCGAAAGCGACTTCCCGATCCATTTCTCCGGAACTGCAATCTCTGTAATACTGTAATCCGGAGACAGCGAGATCCAGTCCACGAATTCACCGGATACAAGATTTCTGGCTACGCTTTGTCCGATTTCTTTCTCCGGGAAGATGATGCTGTCTGCTCCGATTTTTTTCAGCACCTTGGCATGAAGATCATTTTTTGCCTTTGCAAGTACATACGGTACGCCAATTTCCTTAGATACCAGCGTCGCCATAATACTAGCCTCCATATCATCCGCAACTGCAACTACTACTCCATCCAGATTTCTTGCGCCGAGAGATCTTATCACCTCAGGATCTTCAATATCTGCCTGCACCGCATAAGATACATAAGGGGAAATATTTTCAATCCGCTCCATATGATTATCTACAACTACCACTTCACAGCCTAACTCCTGAAGCGTGACTGCGACACTCTCACCAAAACTTCCAAGCCCAAATACTGCATACTGCTTTCTCATTTTTCCTCTTCTCCCTACATTTTCCATCTGCTTATCCAATCATTTACCGACGATTTATCCGACCATGATCCGCTCTTCCGGCAGTTTCCTGATCTTATCCCGCGGATGCATTTTCCCGGCGAATAAAAGCACAAGTGTCATCGGACCCAGACGTCCGGCATACATCATAAGCATAAGTACCACCTGACTCGCCCGCGCAAGATGCGGCGTAAGATCCGCTGTCAAGCCCACCGTTCCGATTGCGGATGCCGTCTCATAGAGAACGTTGACTAAGGGAACCGTATCCGGCTCAATGATCAAAATTGCAATCGTTCCAACCGTAAATACCGAAAATGCAGCCATCACAACGCAAAAGCCTGTACGGAAATTTTCTACCGATATCTTTTTGCCCATGCACTCGGTATCATTTCCACCTCTAACGAATGTCAGACAGGCAAGAAACAGCATGGCGATTGTTGTTGTCTTCACACCTCCCGCTGTCCCGCCGGGAGAGCCTCCGATAAACATCAAAATACAATGAAACAGCTTGGACTCTGTATGAAGCGCATTTTGTGAAATTGTTGCAAATCCGGCGGTTCTGTTTGTCACCGACTGAAAGAACGAAGCCATCACTTTATTTCCGAGAGACAAATTGCCAAGTGTCTCCGGATTGTCATATTCTGCCAGAAAAACGAATACTGCCCCGCTTATAATAAGCAGAATCGTCATAATAATCGCAAGCTTAGATTGAAGCTTTAACCTCGTAAACCACCATCTTCTGGGCATTTCACGGCGAATCAGCTTCTTTCCATTGGCAATGATATCAAACCATACGGTAAATCCCAGTCCGCTTAAGATAATTAAAATCATCGTCGTAAGATTGACGATCGGATTGGTCACATATGCTGTCAGGCTTGAATCTCCGAGAATATCTATTCCTGCATTGCAAAAAGCGGATACCGCATGGAAGATGGAATACCAGATTCCTTTTGCCACTCCGTATTCCGGTATAAACTGGATAGCATAGAGCGCCGCACCTACTCCCTCCACCGCAAATGTGCCGAAGAGGACGCCCCGTACAAGGAGTACCATTCCGCTTAATTTATCCATATTATATGTTTCTTGGATCACAATCCGTTCCTTCAGCGTGATTTTTCTTCTCAAAAGTAAGAAAAATGCTGTCACACAGGCAATCACTCCCAGACCGCCGATCTGGATCAGCACAAGTAAAATCATCTGCCCCGCCAGTGTAAACTGAAATGCCGGGGTGATCGTCACAAGCCCGGTCACGCACACTGCCGACACAGAGGTAAACAATGCATCCATAAATTCTATTGGCTGCCGGTTAGAAAAAGGCATCCACAGAAGCACCCCTCCAAGAAGGATCACACCCAGGAAACCACCCGCAAGAATACCCATCGTATTCCATCTGATATTTTTCTTTTTTTGTCCTACCATCTCAATCAAGACCTTATATTTTCACTCTTATTATAACCACATCAACTGTTGTTCTTACATCATACTCGCAGTAAATAAGTACGTCAACAAGAAAAAACGCGGAGCACTTTCATGCATCCGCGTTTTTTCTCGAGTTTATATTGGAAGTTCGAGATAAATGTCTTTTCCTTCTTTAATTGAAATTACTACTTTCCCGTGTGAGATTGTTGTGACAGCCCCTTCTACTGCAACCTGAGGAGCCGCCTCTTCTGCTTCTTCCTGCGGCTCTTCCTCTGCAACCTCTTTGATACCATCTACATTATCCGCTGTCAACGGACAAAGAGAATCACTTGTCTTACTTAATTTTGCCCCCAATACCTGCTCAATCGTCAGACAGCCATCCAGATTCAATAATCCAGAATCAACCAACTCATCAAAAATTGCCGGATCCTCGAGATTTGCCGGTTCAATTGTAATTCCCGCTTCTGCTCTGCAGCATAATACTGCCGGGTCCTTTGCATGTGCTTTCGCTGTTTCTGCTGTAATAGACATACTTCATACCTCCTAATTTATACATACCTTAAGTATAGTCTCTCTAAAATCGAAATTCCAATTGATTTTTGTCATATCCCGACACCATTTATTATATTTTTCTATATACAGTGCCCGGTTCAAACCATTCGCTTCGGATTCTTCTGTTATAGAAACAGCATTTTATACATTATAAAAAACACAACCCTACAATAGAGTTGTGTTCTTCAAGAGGCGCCAACCAGATTTGAACTGGTGATGAAGGTGTTGCAGACCTCTGCCTTACCACTTGGCTATGGCGCCTGATACTATATGTTACCTTGCGGATACTTGTTAAGTATAACAAATACCCGCAAGTTCGTCAACCTAAAATCCTAATTCATCATTAACAAGAATCACTTTTATCCGTTTTGGAAGCTTAGAGAATCTTGTAATCAAGATCTGACAGCAGATTGTGTCCGGGTTCTTGCAGTCAAAACAACTTCCCGCCTTAGAGCATGGAGTATCCAACGAAAATCTCTGTGCATTGATCGGTGCAGCTTCATTTCTTGCTCTTGACATAGCATCATCTACATCTTTTACAACTTTATTCATGCCCACGATCATAATTACGTTTCTCGGCCCCGCCGCAATCGCAGATACCCGGTTTGCAAATCCATCTATATTGACCATTACACCGTCTTCTGTAATCGCATTTGCACTGGTAAGGAAAAAATCGCAGTCATACGACGCAAGCTCTATTTTACGCTTCTCTTCGCGATCTTTTGCATCATCTCGATTATATTCTCTGTAGTTTCCCTCGCAAATTGCTTTCTTAAGCCCAATCTCTGCGATTGACATAGAACCGCCCCACGCCACGGTACTCTCTTCCGGAATGAGATCCAGCGCAAGCTTCAAAGCTTCTTCTTTGGACTCGGCATAGAACCCTTCCATATTACGGGATTCCAGTCCCCGAATGACTCTCTCGCCAAGCAATTTGTTTCTTTTTACACGATTTTCATTCATTGATGATTCCTCCTTACTACTATATTGATGTCCAGCTAATTATAGCACATTTTTATCAAAAAAATCGTTTCTTTTTATGTATAATACTCTCTATCCAGACGCAAAATTCGCAAACTTATCATGATCTTCATCCGGTTCTCATTAAGCAGTATATCATACCCCAGTACTTCCCTTATTTTTCCGATTTTATAAGACAACGTATTTTTATGACAATAGAGCGCCTTGGACGTACAAATAATGCTGCATTCGTTTTCAAAATAAGTCTCTAATATATGCATATAATCCGTCTGATTCTTTTTATCGTAATCAATAAGCTTTCCCAGTGTTTCCTCCACAAAATTCGGATAAATTATTTTTTCACTATAATCTGTTAAAAGCTGATAGATTCCAAGTTCTTCATATGTTAAAAAATTGCGCGGAATCGTAGTCTTCGTCAGTTGATATGCTGTCTTTGCCGACTTATATGATTTATGGATCTCTTCAATTGAAGTCACCGTCACGCCGGCTCCTACGTAAACATTGTCATCCCTCTTACACCGAGCACGAATTCCTTTATTTAGCAACGAAATCTGATCTCCTACCGCCAGAACAATCAAAATATCATTTTCTTCATATAGCACAGTCTTTTTAAGGAAATACCGAAGATCTTCCTTCATCTCCGCCAACGCTTTATTGCCGCCTTCTGTATGATACGTGTGACAGCTCATTACAAAAGTGCAAAAAGACATCCCCTGAAAGAATCCATTACTCTCAAAATCCTTTACATATAACTCTAAATTATTGGGATAATAGATTGCATTTTTTAATGCCGAGACAAGATTCGTCTCTTTCTTCTCATTTTGAAGCAAGATCTCCGAAAACCGCCTCATCACATCAATATACGGGGTATCCCAGGATGCCGAAAAAAGCGGAAATTGAAGTTTATTGCAATACTCAATGATTTCTTTTGAAAAGTTTCGCCCCTCAGGAAGTCCTAAGATCAGACCGCCCGCATGTTTATCATAGATCATATCTACGAATTCTTTCAGCCATTCTTCTGTCGTGTACTGAACACCACTTGTAAATATAAGTTCATTTCCATGTAAAAACTGTGCAAACAATTCACTTTCTACAATATGCACCCAACCAATCTTCTTACCAAAGCAACTGCTTGTGTGAAGCTTCACACTGTATCTTGTCCGAATGTCCGAATATAAATCAATCAATTCAACTGCCACAAAATCACCTCTCCCTGATTCTATCACAATTGTGTCTCAAGCACAATTATTTGTTAAATTTATGTATTCAGAAACTATTTTCATTTGCATTTTTAGATGGTATATTGTCCTTGGAACACAAAATAACACAACCCCGAAATTTTGTGATTTGCATTGAACTTCAGATCAATCAAAAAAAGAAACCAGTCCCTCTGGTTTCTTTTTTCGTTCTTTTCCTCTCTTTATAATTCAAATTTCCCGGCAAATTTCTCCAATACCGGATAGGTTTCAAAATATTGATCAAAGCATTTCCCATACC
>PPYF01304371.1_pt1 | contig 24376 bp, 35 predicted proteins | sample 1559871 | NCBI WGS metagenome assembly PPYF01 (sample SAMN08240021, study PRJNA423297) | Human gut metagenome, whole genome shotgun sequencing project. | reverse complement strand
CCCGGCAGATGTTGGAAAGTATGTTTATTGGCAATCCGGTAGGCAATACCGACCGTTTACTGGACTTTAGTACAGCAGTTACGGGAACACTTTTCTTTGCTCCCTCCTACGATTTGCTAAGTGAACTGGGCGAATAAAAAATAAAAGACTGGGGGGAGTATTACACTTTAGTAATCTCCTCCACTACATATTGGTCTTTTACTTTCTTGCAGGTACATACGAAGAATTCCGGATGTTTCAGAGCTCCTTGTAAAGTATCAGGAAGAATCATTTCTTTAGTACGACGGTCCATTGCAACCGTTGCATACAGGATACCTTCACTCTTGCATTTCTCTATTAATGCACTTTTTAGTTCTTCTACGCTATATTCCATTTGTGTGATCCTTTGTCGCTGCAAAGTTATGGAAAATATGTATATTTTGTGCAATTATATTCCTGTAATAAATAAAAAAATAGCTCCCTAGTTCGTCCGCCGACGAGGGAGCTATTAACACAAAAACTAAACTAGACACATTTTTGGAAATCTAGTTGTATATTCTGTATATCAATTATATAGTCCTGCTTTTTTTTATGGTTCGACCATAATTCGACCATTTGATGTTTTATGTACTATCAAGATTTCTATATTTCATATTTTATATTACTTTAAATATTATATTTGCGCATTGTCAAACTAAAATAGTGCGTTTATGAAATCGTTATTAAAAAATGTCCTAAGAAGGATAAGTAAAAAACAATCTTCTAAAGAAGATAATGCAACAGCCTTTTATCCCCAGTGTTGTGCAAAAGTGGATGATTCCGCTCGTATGCGTATAAAAATGTCTTATGACCAAAATGTAAAAGAAACTATATCAAGCTTGAAAACACTTGCTAATGATATGTCTAGTGGCTTTGTTACTTTTAAAAAGTTTCAGACTAGGCGTTATCAATACAACCCGGATGCAGATGCAACTCTATATGCTTCAAGACTGCTTCGTGCAGCTTCTATATTGGAGTTCCTATTAACTGATCCTGATAATAAATCTTAGAGATTCATTTTTTCAGCTAGAGCAGAGAGCCCTATCAGTAGTTCAGTTATATTTTTGGCTTTTCCGACAACATCATCAACTTTCGCTGCTGTATCAGGGCTTAACTCCTTTTCTAATCGTTCTAGCTGCATTTGAAATGTATCAAAACTTAATATATATAAGTCTCTTTCAACAGTGAATCCCCCTTTTTCTGCAAAATTGAATATTTCAAAATTCAACGTAAGATATTCAATACCATATCCTTTATAGTCAATAAATCTCCTATTTTTGAACTCCTCTAAAACTATTTCATATTGTTCTTTACTGATCCTAAGGTCTGGTATATCTTTATAATTTAGTTTAGCTGTTCTTTTCCCGTTTGCTACAACCAAAATATAATTTAATACTTTGTCCTTTTCTTCAGCCGTTATAACTAAAGGATATTCTCTTTCATCTTTAGGTGGTGCTGTTCTAATAGGGCGCATATTTATTCATTAGAATTAGACTCTAAAACCTCTTTGTTGGGCAATGATACAGGTAGAGAGAATTTGATTTTACTAACATATTCATTTTGGGTATTTTCATTAGCGGATACACCAGCGCCAATGATACTTGCAAACACTCCAACTTTGGCACCACTTCCTTTATTTTCAGATACTACAAGTGATAGATCGAAGTCGATGTTGGTAATTCTACAAGTTTGTCTTGACTTGCGTAATGCGCTATCGTTGGAGTCAAATATGCTTCCGATAGGGTTTACAGTCAATTGGTATTTTGAATCTCCTCCATTTAATTCAGTTACTGCATCTGCTATTTGAGTAACTGTGTCTTTTATAAATTCTTTTAGTTCCATGTAGATGTTTTATTTGTGAAATGGATCAATAATAGTTTCTTTATTATCAGATGCGATTTTATCTTCCTCTGCTATCTTTTTCAGGAGCCTGATAATTTCCTCTTGGTTAGATACCATTTTGTTAATCTTATAATACCAGCAGATTAGTTCTCGACAAATAAAGAAGATGATAACTAATACTAATATTATTATAAGGAATCTACCTCCACCTTCATCAAATGAGGATGATGGTGCTGGGGCTTGTGCAAATATTGCCATCGGCATAGATGCAAGTGAAATTAATGTGATTTTCTTCATTGTTTGTGATTTTATATTTCATTGTTATTTTCAGAATCAGTTTCATCACTTTCTTTCTTGCTTTCTAAAGCTTCATCAATAAGTTTTTGGATTTTAATATAATCCTCATCGTCCAAATCTATTTTATGAGTTATTTTCTTTAAATCCTTGTCGAGTATATATTCATAATTTCCTATGTCTGGACTACCTCCTTTAGTTTTACATCTAAATTTGTGTGTGGCTTTCCAACCACAAAATTCTTTTTTAATTAGTTTTGCTCTCTCCTTTATACTGTCTGAATGTAAGGTTAACATATTAGAGTATATTTTAGCCTTTTCAAGATTTTCATTGAACTTGTTTTTGGCTTCATAATACTTAGAGTTACTATAAGAAGAATATCCATCGCTCCAAATATTCATGGTTTGTTGGGCATCGTCTATTTTATTTAAATATTCGTTTAGTTTATCAAGCCCTATTTTGATGATGTAACCGTGATTAGCAATAATTGTATCTCTGTAGATAGTTGTGAAAGCGCTGTCTATCTTTGTTTCAATAGGTTCATAACTAGCAAAATCATATAGAGATTTAAACATGTCGTCCTTAATTAGTTCATTAGCTTTTTCTTCTTTAGATTTGCATCCACTAAATAATATAGCAACTGATGCAATGATAAATAGTAATTTTTTCATTAGTGTGTATTAATTTAAAGTTATCCTATATTTCGTTCATTCTTTAGCATAGCTAATTCACCCTTTGTCTTTTTGAGCTCTTCTGTGAGGAGCTGATTTGTTTTCATATATTCATTGAGCGTTCCTTGAATAGTTGCTATAGTGTCTACTAAACGTTCCATACGCTCAATATTTGCATCAGGCTTTATAGCTGATAATAGCATCTCACCTTTTCCTCTGAGTAACCATTCGGAGGAAATATCCTCAAATGTGATAAGTATTGCATTAACTGTAACCAAACTTAATTCTCGTGCACCATTTATTTGGTTACTGAATGTGTTTTGTTTTATGCCACATTTTATGGCAAAAGCCCTATCTGTCATCTGATAGTGGCTAATAATAGCTCTAATTCTACTAATCATATCAGTTATAAGTTAAAATATCACAAATGAGATAATGTAAAAGCCTATTAGATTGCATATAATCTCATTTGTGATTACATTTGCATCATAAATCAATCAATCATACAAACATACAAAAAGTGATTGATAAAAACAATTTAAAAACAGAGAATTATGAGCTACAATTTATCACAAATCATGAAGTCGGCACACCGCAATTATAAGAGAGGTGGAAAAACATTTTCAGAGTGCTTAAAATCTGCATGGAGCTTCGCAAAACTCCAAGAAAGTTTCTCACCGGAAGCAGTGAAATCAAGAACTGATAAATTTTTAGCTGAAAGACATGAAGCTATGAGCAAGACTGCCAAAGATACACCTAGCAAGGAATATAATAACCTTAATATTCCCGCTTCCGCTTACTACAACCCAAATAGTACTCATTACGGTGCACATTACGTCGGAGATTAATCAAATTATACAACAATGGATAAAAGAACCGAACTAGAAATACAGCGAGACAAATATGAAGCTGTGATTGAAGAACGAGACGCGTTGATCAGCTCTTTGAGAGGTGAAAATGAAAAACTCAAACGAGATTTAGAATCAGAACGTGGATTTTATAGAGAGAAAGTTTCCCAATGTGATGATTTGAAGAAATTTATTGAATCGCAACGAAACTTAATGGACATAGTTTTGAAGAACAACCAAAGTATTCTTTAACCCTCACTAAAGTCAAACCAAACCGCCGGTTATCCGGTACCCAGTCCGGTCTTTGAGCCTGCCCTTGAAGGGAGACTGGGAACAACAGAGAAGAGTTCTTTGACATATTGGTAAAATGGTGTTTTGGAAGCCGACACGTGCCGAAAGGGATTACTGATGTAGGCGGGCTTCTCAACGATATAATGCTGTGGTTAATGGTCAAGCCGTATCGTTGTAAAACTAAATCAGTTAGACGTTTGTCGGCAAATCGAGGTATTTGCTTTATGTATATAAAGGTGATGTAGCTCAGGCAGGTTAGAGCGCTGTGTGTGGTGGATGGTTGAGAGTTCGAGTCTCTCAAGAAATACTCTTAGCTTAACGGAAGAGCACCACAAGCAGAGGTCGGCGGTTCGAATCCGCTCATCGCTTCAATGTTTAATTTAAAATTAGATTGTATGGAAAAGGATATTCAGAGACGTAACGTAATTGATGTATTACGGAGTATGGATGTTGGTGCAATAGAAGTATTTCCTATCGTTCAGAAACCGTCTGTAACTAATACATTGAATGCTCGGCTTTATAAAGAAAAAGCTGAAGGAATGGCTTGGAAAACAAAGTCAGATGTAAAAAATATGCAGTTTATAGTAACCAGAATTGCATAACTACCTTGCTTGTTGAAATGATCAGAGGTGAAATGGCTGAAATATTGCTAGATAATATTCTCCGTCTGTTTTCTACAGAAACGTTTGGAAAAGATAAGTCTGCGTATTATGTGGGTGGGGAAAAGAAATTGATGAATCTTATAGAAGCGGGTAAGATTGAAAGTGATAAGCCCACTAATGTCCAAAACGGCAAGTGGCATTGTAATGCTGCTCAAGTATTACTTCATTGCCGATGTGCGGGAAGGAAAGTTAAATCTAAAAAGCGGAAGAGATGAAAAAAATAAAAATCATTCATAACATTTTTACAGTAGTTGCCATATTGGTAGCTATGTATATAGGTGGGGGAATCGAAGCTACGCGAAGTGATATCGCTTGGTCATATCTCATATTCATTATTACTGTTGTACTATTGGCTGTGAGATTCGACTATGAGGAAAGGAGAAAAATATAAAAATAGCCTGTGAAGGTTTGCATTGCTTAATTTTAGTATTTGTCATGTTTATTTAGCCCGGTTCGCCGGGCATCTGCCGGGATAGCCCAGTTGGTTAGAGCGCATGTTTCTACATGAGGTCAGCGGTTCGAATCCGTTTCCCGGCTCAACTCAATCAGAGTTAAGTAACCCGTGAGGGGGAAAATTATGTTTGTATCAATAACAATTCAATCAATGTAGCCGGAAGCGTCTGGCTACGACCTGAAGGAATGGCGGAATTGGCAGACGCGCTACTCAACAATAGGGAGTGTCAGCCCTTAGATGTAGTGAGCATGACAACTCATCCCGGTTCGAGTCCGGGTTCCTTCACAGAGAATTTTTCTTTTTATGTTTAACTAATGTTGCCAGCGAAAAGGACGCTGTAGGGTTAAAGCCCCTGTTATTTGAGTTTTAATTGTTCTATACTATTCCGGTGTGCTTTGAACGGCTATCCGGAAGCAAGAAGCTCGTGAGAGTGCTATTTAATAGTTAATGTCGTGTTTTATTTTGTGTTTGTGTTCTAGGTGAATGGTTCGTGAGAATAGTTCACTTAAAACGGATGGCTGGTGTAATTGGCAGCATACGCAGATATGCGTGACGTGGGTTCGAGTCTCACGCCATTCACATTTCTGATCCTATTAAATTATAGTAGTTCATGAGTTTTGTTTTGTGTTTGTGATTGGGGTGTATGGTCTGTGAAGATAGTGCACCTTTTTAATTAATCGGGCGGATATGTATATCGTTGGCTGAAACTGCGGTGAGGTGCACCAATATTCCGTGAGACCGGTTCGACTCCGGTTCCGTCCACTAGCATTTACATTATGTATAAATCAGGGAGCCGTACACCCTTCAAGCGTAGCCGTTCCATAAGGTACATTGGATTATTCATTTTCTTATTTTTCTGCCTGTACAATACCGTACAGGCAGTTTTAAACTACCTGAAAATGGCGTTAAAATGGCGAAGTTTCTGTTTGCTAAACTTGTCAATAACGATTACCTTTACTGATGTAATGAGCTAAAAGTCAAACCATTAAATTAGAATTATGACAGCGAGAAAAAACACTGTATCAACGGTTCAGAATGAAGAGAAGAAGAAAAATTCTATCAGACCGCTTCTAGCTTCTGAAATTGAATGTAGGGTTGGTACTATGAAACCGGACGGTTCGGGCTGCTCCTTGCTATTATACAAGGATGCTCGAGTAGACATGAGAATACTTGATGAAGTGTTCGGAGAAATGAACTGGAAACGGCACCATGATGTCGTTAATGGGAATCTATTCTGTACGTTGTCCATTTGGGATAATGAAAAGAAGGAATGGGTGAGTAAACAGGATGTTGGGACAGAATCTAGCACAGAAAAAGAGAAAGGGCAGGCTTCGGACGCCTTTAAACGTGCAGGATTTAACTGGGGAATTGGGCGTGAACTTTATACGGGTCCTTTCATTTGGATTCCACTTGAGAAAAATGAAATATATCAGAGCAAAACAGGTTCTCCTGCTCTATACACCAAATTCAGTGTAAAAGAGATTGGTTATAACGAGCAAAAGGAGATTATTTTACTTGTTATTGTGGACAATAAAAACCGCGTTCGTTTTGCTTATGGTAATACAAAGGAAAAAGTATATGCTCCCAATGTTTCTGCTTCAAACGCTTCGGGCAAAGTATATACTGGTGTAGACCTGGATCGTGCAATTAAACAAATGACTGGTGTTAAAAGCCGCGAAGAGCTTGAGAGAGTTTGGGCTGAACATCCCGAACTTCACAATAATAAGGAGTTCAGAAACATAACTATTGACATGCAGAAAACGTATCCTCCTAGAAATTGATAATAATGATAGAATTAGTGAAATCCAGTGTGGTTTTCAATGAGGAAAACCACACTTATATGCTCGGTGAAAAACAGTTGCAAGGTATAACCGGTATGATTAGCCGGCAGTTGTTCCCTGACAAATATAAAGATGTCCCCGATTTTGTATTGAAGAGAGCTGCAGAGAAGGGTAGCCTTATTCATGCTCAATGCCAGTTTGCTGATGTAACAGGCTTACCTCCTGAAAGTATTGAAGCAGAGAATTATATCAGAATGAGGGTAAATGCCGGATATAAGGCGCTTGCCAATGAATATACCGTTTCTGATAACGAATACTTTGCATCGAATATAGATTGTGTTTGGGAGAAAGCCGGTAGAATTAGTCTTGTTGACATCAAAACTACCCTTCATCTTGATAAGGAGTATTTAAGTTGGCAGTTGTCAATCTATGCTTATTTCTTTGAACTTCAAAATCCATTACTCAAAGTTGATAAATTGTTTAGCACTTGGTTGCGTGGTAATAAACATGAATTTGTTGAAATTAGTCGTAAGTCTGATAAAGAAGTCAAGAAGTTAATGGAATGCGAGAAGAAGGGTGAGCAATATCTATCCAATCTTCCCGTTCCTGCCCCTGATGATGACAAGTTACTTATTCCAATGCAGCTTGTAAATACTATAATCGGGATTGAGGAAGAACTTGCAGATCTAACCAAGATTCAGAAAGATTATAAGGCAAAATTGAAAACTGCTATGCGTGAGAATGGTGTCAAGTCATGGGATGCCGGAAGATTGCGAGTTAGTTATACACCCGCTTCTACGAGTGACAATTTTGATACTAAAAAGTTTCAGGCTGACTATCCGGAATTATATTCTAAGTATATCAAAACAGTTCCTAAAGCTGATAGTATCCGTGTAACAATAAGGGAGGATAAATCATGAGTTTAAATAAATTGATGCTTATCGGGCATGTTGGCAAAGACCCCGATATTAGAATTTTGGAAGCTGGTTCTAAAGTGGCCACTTTCTCCTTTGCCACCACTGAAAAAGGTTATACCCTTGCCAATGGAACACAGGTTCCTGAAAGAACTGAATGGCATAATATTGTTGTTTGGCGTGGTCTTGCCGATGTTGTTGAGAAGTATGTCCATAAGGGAGACAAGTTGTATCTGGAAGGAAAGATAAGAACTCGGAGTTATGATGATAGCAGAGGAATTAAACGGTATATTACAGAACTTTTTGTTGATAATATGGAGATGCTTTCTGTTAAGCCTCAACAAGCGCCACCACCGCCACCTCTTCCGGAACACACCAATAATCAGACTCGAAGTGCGGTGAATGAGTGCCCGCCACCGCCACCACCGACCAAGGACGATTTGCCATTCTGATAGGTTATGGAAGCAACATTGACGAAGAAAGATGGCAAAATCCAAATGGATAAGTCTTTCGAGTTCATGTGCAGCACACTTCGTAATGGAGAATACACTGTAACCATTAAGAAAAAAACACAGCCGAGAACATTAAATCAAAATGCTCTCATGTGGAAATGGTTTCAGTGTATTGGTGCCTGTTTGCGTGAATACACAGGTGAAGAGTATTGGAGCACTGCTGCTGGAGTTCAGGATATACATGACTTGTATTGTAAGAAGTTTCTTGTGAAACAGGTTCATGTGAATGGTAAGGTGGAAACTATTGTGCGAGGAACAAGTAAACTTAATACTTTAGAGATGCATAATTTCATGGAAAGCGTGAAAATAGATGCGGTCACCGAGTTTGGTATTACACTTCCATTGCCTGAAGACCAGCATTACTTAGATTTTATTCATGAGTACCAAAACCGGTACTAATTAATCCTTTTATAATTTATGATTGCAAATTTGAGAAACTACGAACCCGAGACAATCGAGTTTGTAGTTCCCGATTCTATTCGGGAAAAATTTCCCCCTGTTTTATTTCAGGGTTCTACGAATGTAGATGAATTGATAAAGTTGGTGAATGAGCATTTCAATGCTACATTCCCTGAAAGTGAGGTGACACAACGTTTACTGGATGAATTTGAAATTTCCGAAATTCGTGAAGAGTATTGCATCAAGCAAGAGAATGAGGTCCCCAAACGCGAACGTGAACTGTTGGAAGCCATTGAACGTGCAAAGAAAATTAAGAGTGATGCACAAGACAGGTTAGCTTCTATTAAGACTGAAATTAAAGACCTGGCTGCCGAGGTCAAAAAGGGGACGAGGGAGTATCATCTTTCAAGTAAGAATACGATCCGGTTTGCTCTTGATGGATATTTCCTGTATTATTCATGGGTGAACGGTGAGTTTAAGCTTGTGAAAGCTGAAAAAATTCCTGATTGGGACAAACGTTCTCTTTGGGCACAGGAAGATCGAAACAGAAAAGCGATGCTTGATTTGTTTGGTATTGAATATCCTGAAGTAGAACGTCCTATTGATGATACAGAAGATTATGGGGACAAGTTCGAAGAAGACCTGTCTGATAAACTTCCTGAAGAAGAACCGGAAGACGATGAGTAGATTGCAGCACAAAAAAGGCAGGAAGTCCAACTATGTGAAGCGGCTTGTGAATAATCCAGATTGGGAAGAAGCCAAGCGTAAAGTTCGTATTAGGGACGGACATAAATGCCAGATGTGCGGTAAAGACTTTAATTTAGAGATTCACCACAAAACATACAGGGTTAACGGAAAATCAATCGTTGGTCATGAGCTTGAACATCTTGATTGTCTCGTTACCCTTTGTGGTGACTGTCATTCGAAAGTTCATAAATATCACATCAAATTATGACATACCAGTTAAGAGACTACCAAAAAAGTGCTAGTGATGCAGCGGTCAGCGTTTTTAAATCCAAGGAAAAGAAAAACTACGTGATAGTTCTTCCCACTGGTGCCGGGAAGTCCCTTGTCATTGCCAATATAGCTGCACGGATAGACGGGCCGCTGATAGTGTTCCAGCCTAGCAAGGAAATACTCGAACAAAATTTTGCGAAACTTCAATCATACGGCATATTCGATTGTGGAGTTTATTCAGCTTCTGCCGGAAGAAAGGATATCAATCGTATTACGTTTGCTATGATTGGTAGTGTGATGAAACACATGAGTTTCTTCAAACATTTCAAGCACGTTCTGATTGATGAATGTCATTTAGTGAATCCGGAGAAAGGAATGTATAAGGAATTCTTTGAAGATGAGCAAAGGAAAGTTATTGGGCTGACAGCGACTCCTTACAGATTATGTTCAGGAAGAGGTGGTGCTATGCTTAAATTTATAACTCGTACCCGGCCAAAGGTTTTCACTGATGTTATTTATCACTGTCAGGTGAGTGAACTACTTGCTAAAGGATTTCTCGCAAGTTTGAAATACTATGATATTACAAAGTTGGATTTAAGTAGAGTCAGGACTAATTCTACTGGTGCAGATTACGATGAAAAAAGTCTTCTGCAAGAGTTTGAACGTGTGGACATATACAAAGATATAGTTGGATGGACAAAACGTCTGTTGAACCCCAAATCGGGCATACCACGCAAAGGTATTTTAATATTCACGAGGTTTATTCGTGAAGCTGAAAAACTGGCTTCCGAAATTCCTAATTGTGCGATCGTTAGCGGTTCTACTCCAAAGGAAGAAAGGGCACGAATTCTGAAAGGTTTTAAAGATGGAAGAATAAAAGTTGTTGCTAATGTCGGAGTACTTACAACCGGATTCGATTACCCGGAGCTTGATACGATTGTTCTTGCACGTCCAACCAAATCCCTTTCCCTCTATTATCAAATGGTCGGTCGTGTTATTCGTCCCTGCCAAGGTAAAGAGGGTTGGGTTGTTGATTTGAGTGGGAATTTCCGGCGTTTTGGGCGTGTTGAAGAGTTACGCATAGAACAGCCTGAAAAGGGAAAATGGTGTATAATGAGTCGTGGCCGTCAATTAACCAATGTAGTATTTTAATTATCATGTGGAGAAATTACAAGAAGAAAGAAAAGAAAAAGCCTCTTTTCGAGGTAGAAGGTGTTAAGGTCAAGAAGAAACCTGATCTTGTCGATAAACTAGACAGAATATTTAGTTTATTCATCCGTTATCGTGATACGATGCCTAATGGATATTTTCAGTGTATTTCATGTGGTAAAATAAAGCCTTTTAATAAAGCAGATTGCGGTCATTACATCAACCGCCAACACATGAGTACTCGCTTTGATGAAATGAACTGCAATGCTCAATGTTCACATTGTAACCGCTTCATGGAAGGAAATATTCAGGATTATCGCAGACGTCTAGTTGACAAGTATGGTGAACGAAATGTGCTGATCCTGGAAGCCAAGAAAAATGTTACTAAGCAATTTAGTGACTTTCAATTAGAAAAGCTGATTACTCATTACAAGGAAGAAGCGAAAAAACTGAAGGAAGCAAAAGGTCTGTGAGTTTTATTACTAATCGGAGTATAATCCCTTAAAATATGGAAAGAAATTCATTCATCTTTTATAAAGGGTGGAGAGAAGCAATCAAGGATTTGCCGGATGATGTCAGGCTGGAGATTTACGAAAGCATAATTGAGTATGCGACAACGGGAAATCTTCGGGGGTTGAAACCTATGGCAAATATTGCTTTCAACTTTATAAAGATAGATATAGACAGGGATACTGAAAAGTATATGTCTATTGTGGAAAGGAATAAGAGCAATGGTTCTAAGGGGGGACGTCCGAAAAGTGAAAACCCAAAAGAACCCAAAGAACCCACAAAACCCACTGGGTTATTTGGAAACCCAAAAGAACCCACAAAACCCGATAATGATAATGAATATGATAATGATTATGTAGATGATAATGATTCTCATTTAAAAAAGAAAGAAACTTCTCCTAAAGGAGAATCAAAGAAAGACGAGCTTTCTTTGTTCCCCGAGGAAAAGATTGATTGGGGTGGGCTAATGGATTATTTTAATTCCACGTTTAAAGGTAAACTTCCTGCTATAAAGTCCATAGATGCAAAACGAAAGAAAGCTATTAAAGCACGTGTCGCACAATACGGGAAGCAAGCTATATTCGATGTGTTCCAATTGGTTTTAGACAGTCCTTTCTTGCTTGGACAAAACGATAAAAATTGGAGGTGCACTTTTGACTGGATATTCTTGCCTACAAAATTTACAAATATTTTAGAAGGTAACTATAATGGAAAACGAACTGATACTGCGGCCACAAGAAGAGAATCGGTTAGCAGTCTTACGGACCTCGCCGAAGAACTACTGCAAAGCTCTATGCCCAAAGAAGGTTGAAGATGTATTTCAAAGTGATGAACCTTCTATTGGCACTATCATAAGAAAGTTTGGTGAACCACAGGCTAGAGCAGTGCTGGTCATATTGATAGCTGATGCCTTGGAGTTTTTCAATGTTAGTAATACAATGTCTGCTACCCAAGTTGCTACTACAGTAGATTTAATCATTGAAGAATATCCCTATATGAAAACTGATGATTTTAAACTGTGTTTCAAGAATGCAATGAAAATGAAATATGGTGAAAATTACAATCGTATTGATGGTTCTATCATTATGGGATGGCTTCGTGAATACAACAAAGAACGTTGTGCTGTTGCTGATAATCAGTCATGGAATACTCATAAGGCTAAATTGTCAGGGGAAACGAGTTTTACAAGTGGCTTGTCGTATGAAGAATACCGGAACGAACTCAAACTTAGAGTTGAGCAAGGAGATGAAGAAGCTGCTAAAGCGTTAAGTCTCTCAAATGAAATAATCTCTTATCTAAACAAAAGAGAAAATGGCAAACAAGAAGCAGAAGGTGACAATTTACTGGAACACTAGGCATATCAAACTTGAAGATATTCCTGAAGTGAAAAGAAGAATACGGGAGCGTTTTGGTATTCCTAATCACACAACTGTTAATGGTGAAACGGATTGTTATATCCGTGAGGAAGATATGGAATTGCTTCGGGAAACGGAAAAACGTGGCTTCATTCAAATACGTAATAAGCCCGCATGAAAATGGCGTTAAAATGGCGAAGTTTCTGTTTGCATAACTTGTCATTTTACGATAACTTTACTGATGTAATGAATTAAAAGTCAAACCAATATAATTAAATTATGGAAGTACAAAACATTAGAATTGACCTTATCAGTCCTTCTCCTTTGAATCCGAGAAAGACTTTTGATGAAGCAGCTCTTGAAGAGCTTGCAAGCAACATTGAAAAGCAAGGTTTATTGCAACCTATCACTGTCAGAGTTGCTAAATCCGAGGAGATGACTAACCTAGAAACCGGAGATGTTACCCCATTACCTTACACATACGAAATTGTTTGCGGTGAGCGTCGTTTCCGGGCTGTGTCACTTTTGAAAGCAAAGGAAGATGAAGCGAATGTTGCAAAAATCAAAGCCCATCGAAAAAAGTCGGAAAAATTTCAGACAATATCCTGCATTGTCAGAGAAATGACAGATGATGAGGCTTTTGAAGCGATGATTACCGAGAATCTTCAAAGAAAAGATGTTGATCCCATCGAAGAAGCTTTTGCCTTTGCGCAGTTGGCTGAAAAAGGACGAACTTTGGAAGATATCGCTCTTAAAATAGGAAAGTCTACCCGGTTTGTTTTTGACCGTATTAAATTAAATTCTCTTATTCCTGAACTAAAAGAGCGGGTAAGAAATGGAGATATACCATTGTCCGGTGCTATGATTCTTTCTAAATTGGATGAAGATACTCAAAAAGAGTTTCATGAGGAGGAGGAAGAACAATGTACTACTGCTATGATTCGAGAATTTGTGAGTAATTCTTTCATGGAGCTTGGTAACGCACCTTGGATTAAAGATGATTCCGATAATTGGGAAAATACTGATATTAAATCATGTTCTCAATGTGAGAATAATACGTGTAATCATGGTTGTTTGTTCTATGAAATGAATAGTAAGGATGCTAGATGTATCAATGCTGCTTGCTATGAGAAAAAACAGATTGCTTATGTGACGCGGAAAATTCAACTAGAATATGAACATCTTGTTAAAGTTGGCGAACCTCTTTCATTTGGAAAAACAATAATTATCGCTAGACGTCCCGATACATATTGGGGAGAAGATAGAAAGGTTTTCTATGAAAAAACTTTGGAAGCTGTTAAACAACTTGGATTTGAAATAGTTGATCCTGATGAAATCTTTAGATGTAAGTGCTGGTATTCAGAAGATGATGAACGCACTTTGAAAATGCTTGAAGATGGAGAAGTTTATCGTTGTCTTTCATTTTTTGGACATTATTCTCCCGAATTTAACGTTAGTTTCTATTATGTTAGAAAAGAAACGGCTTCCTCTACTTCCGCCGTTGCCGATCTAAAAGAGATAGAAAGGGAAAAAATAAACGCCCAATTAAAAAGAGCGAAGGATATAGTCAAGGAGAAGTCTGCTGAAGAAATGCGCAAGTGGGCACAAGAGAAAACATATTATCAGAGAACAAAAGAATTCTCTGAAAATGAACAACTTGTTTTTGATGTGCTGGTTCTTAGCGGTTGTAGCAGTACTTATCTTGAAAAACTGAATTTGAAAAAATGGAATGGTGAGAGTGATTTTGTAAATTATGTCAAGAACAACCAAGCTGACCGACACCAATGGTATAGAGCCTTTATTGCTGAATGCTTATCATCGAATAATGTGAATTTCTACTCCTATTTGCAAAAGTGTCAGAAAATCCTTTTTGCAGAACAATATCCGGATGATTTCAAAGCACTCTCTAAGAAACTTGCGGATTCATATGATAAGAAAGAAAAGAAGCTCAAAGAAAGACTGAAAGAGCTAAATAACGATAACACAGAGGAAGCCTAGTGGTTTCCTCTCTTTATTGACGCACTTATGAAAACGTGGACTGGCGAACAACTTGCTATACTTGACAGTGAGTACCCGACTGCTGATTTAAAAGAACTTGCTAGGCGTCTTGATAAAACACTTAGTGCTGTTAAAACAAAGGCCTTGATTCGAAAACTTAGGCGCTCTCCGAGAATCTCGTTTTGGAATAGTGAGAGACTTGATAAATTGAAAAAGTTGTATCCCAATCATACTAATGAGGAAATAGCACAGATATTAGGTACCACTTATTCTGCTGTAAATGGAATTGCATTTAAATTACGGCTCTTTAAATCTAAAGAATTTAAATTTCAATGCGCTTCTAAAAGCTTCTTTCCCAAAGGCCACCAACCGATGAACAAGGGACGTAAGCAAACGGAATATATGTCAGAGGAACAATTAGCAAAAACGAAAGCTACTCGATTTAAGAAAGGACATATCCCCAAAAATCATAAACCAGTCGGTTATGAACGCATAACTCGTGACGGTTACATTGAAGTGAAAACTGCCGAACCGAATGTCTTTGAATTTAAACATCGGCTTGTATGGATTGAGCATAATGGAGAAATCCCCCCTGGTTATAATATTCAGTTTAAGGATGGCAATAGGCAAAACGTTTCCATTGAGAACCTTTACATGATTAGTCGTTCTGAACAATTAAAAAAAGAGAATTCTTTGTATGCCCGATATCCAGAAGATGTTCAGTACCTAATCAAGCTAAAAGGAGCTTTGAATAGACAAATTAATAAAGCAACAAAAAAGAATGAATCATGACTGATGGAGCAATAGATAGATTGAAAGAAATGGTTAATAAACCATTCCTTTATCAGAATGAAGAAGTTGTAATTCTCAATTACTGTGACGGTACCGGTGATGATGGTACCGAAGTTGAGATATACTTGAATAATGGCAAAGTGTTAGTGTTTAGTATGTTTGATTTGGCTTCCAAGTTGAACCGTTTCCGGCCAATAACAAATACTGTTGTCGTGTTGGCAAATGAACGGTTGAATAAGGTGTCTACAGTGAACCCTACCATTTTACAAGATTTGAGGAATTTGGTTCTTCAACAAATTAAGGATGTGAAAGAAGATCCTAGTAAAGTGAGCCAAGCAAAACAAGTTTTCCAAGGGGTTAATACCGTAATCAATCTTGCCAAAACAGAATTGGAATACAGGAAGTATTTGGATACAACAGACCCTCAAAATAAATAATTAGTATGCTGATAGGTAAAGAATATGTTCATTGGTTTCGCATCAGAGACCAACCTAATAGAATCGTGTGAGATTATTCATAGTCTAACAATTTAACCCGATCGATATGATAACATTGAATAGGTTTGCCCAGAGATGCTTGAATATCATGAGGAAGCGCTTTAAGATGAATGAGCATAGCTCAAGAAAAGCGTTTAGCATAAGAATTGAAGCCGTTTGGAGAAAATTCGATATTGCTTCTAAATATAGGAGTGATAATCTTCCTAAATATTCGGAAGATGAAGAATTAGCAGCCGAGATGATAATTTACCTTGTTGCCTATTTAAAAAGATTTGGTTGTGAGGACATTGAACAGCTTATCAAAGATAAGATAGAGTTCGATGATAGAAAAAATGATTAGGTGTTGTTACTGACTGTTTGTGTTGTTGATTTTGTGTTGTTGATTTTAATATAGTTAGTTATGACAGAGATTATTCAAGTCTGCCTACTTGATTTTAATAAGGGGCAGCTCACGGGATTGCCGAAAAATCCACGTTTTTTTCGTGATTACCGCTTTGAAGCGATGAAGAAAAGCATTCAGGATTCGCCAGAGATGCTTGAGCTTCGAGAACTTATAGTTTTTCCCTACAATGATGGCAGATATATTGTTGTTTGTGGTAATTTACGTTTGCGAGCTTGCAAGGAGTTAGGTTATAAAGAACTGCCTTGTAAAATTCTGGCACCTGATACCCCCGTTAAGAAGTTGAGGGAATATGCCACTAAAGATAATGTCAATTTTGGTGAGAATGATTTGGACGTTATGGAAAACGAGTGGAATAAGGCGGAACTCCAAGATTGGGGCATCGAATTTGCCCCGGAGAAGAAAGAGGATGAATTTAAAGAGCGCTTCGATGCCATCACGGATGATACAGCCATTTATCCTCTCATTCCAAAGTATGACGAAAAACATGAGTTGTTTATCATCACCTCAAGTAATGAGGTAGATAGTAACTGGCTTCGTGAAAGGCTGGACATGCAGCACATGAAGTCGTACAAAACCGGGAAAATAAGTAAATCCAATGTAATTGATATAAAAGACGTTCTCCATGCCCTGCAAGATAGTAATACCAAGTCATAAACGCCATGACCGGGTGTTCGCTAAAAAGTTGGTGAACGATCCTATCATTTGCGTTGCTGAAAGTCAAGCTGACTTATATCAACAATTTAACCCGGAATGTGAAATTGTTACTCATCCTGACGACGTTATGGGCCTCATCCCGAAACGTAACTGGATGGCAAAGCATTTTGGAGAACTTTTCATGCTTGATGATGATGTCCATGCCTGCAAACCTATTTATGTGGAAAAAGGAGAACCTAGCCGGATAAAGGATAAAGATAAGATAACCAATATCATTCAGTCATTATTTGAGATGGCCAGTATGATGGATGTACATCTGTTTGGCTTCACCGCTCGGATATCGCCGGTAATGTATGATGAATCCGCTTTTCTTTCTCTTTCGAAAATGATAACCGGTTGCAGTTATGGAGTAATCTATAACAAAAACACTTGGTGGAATGAGGAAATACGTTTGAAGGAAGATTTTTGGATTTCTTGTTACATGAAGTACAAAGAACGTAAGGTTTTAACCGATTTGCGGTATAATTTTGAGCAAAAGAACACTTTTGTAAACGCTGGTGGGCTTGCTTCTATAAGGAATCAGGAAGAGGAACGTAAATCTATCCTCTTTATCAAAAAGAATTTTGGTGATAGTATTTTGCTAAAGAGTGCAACCACTAATGGGAAAGACAAAACAAAGCAGCTCGTTCAATATAATATATCATGCAAATTCAAATTCTAATAGTCTGTAAAAAAGGCGTTTAAATGGCGTCCATTCTGTTTGTCATATTCGCCTTTTTTAGCTAATTTTACTGATGTAATGAACTAAAAGTCAAACCATTAAATTAGAATTATGATTATAAGAACAGTTTGCGGATATGATTTCTTTGAGGTGAGTTCTGCAATGCAGAAAGCCATTAGGCGAGCCGACACCGGGGTAGCCGGCTTTTTTGCATTGGAACTTTGGGCGAGTGGGTACCGCGACTATGTGTGGAAGCGTCTGTTTACCATTAGTGCTGAAGACTGCTTTGGAATCATTACGAAAGAGATAGAAGCATTATGGCAGGGGCATGAGCTGGTAAACAAGACTGCTACTGAACCCAAAGGGAGGATATTTGTCAGTAAAGCTGTCATTCTCCTTTGTGAATGTAGAAAGAATCGTGATGCGGATCATTTGCAAAACTTCATTTATGATAGAAAGGATATTGATATAGAAAAGTGGATAAATGATGTCAGGCGTTATCCTATTCCTATTCCAGACTACACTTTCGATGTACATACACGAAAGGGTAAAAAACATGGGAGAACCAAAGAAGAATTCTTTCGGGAAGAATACAAGGCGTTACAACCTCGTGTTCCTGGTTTATTCGATGATTTGGTTCAATCCAGTCAACCAAAGTTATTTAATGATGAAACCACGGCTAAGTAGCTGTGGTTTCTCATTTTTCATATAAGTCAAACCAATTTAATTAAGAAAATGAACACGTATTACAAATTTGCGCCAAATGTATTTTTGGCAAAGTGTGATGAGAAGCATGAAAAAGGTGAAACTATTGAGGTTACCACCAAGTACGGTAAGGAGAACGAAAGTATAGTATTTAATCTAATCTTCGAGAAAGATGGATTTTACTATTACTCCATTGTTAGAGCTGACGGCTTTAATGCTCAAGAATGGGCGAAGCGACGAGCGGAACGTCGTAGGAAATGGGCTGCATCTGCTGTACAGAGAAGTAATGAATACTATAATAAGTCCAACAAAGATAAAGATTTTCTTTCCCTTGGTGAACCTATAAAAGTAGGACATCATAGCGAAAAGCGACATAGAAAAGCGATAGACGATGCTTGGAACAATATGGGTAAAAGTGTTCAGTTTGACGAAAAAGCAGCAGAACACGAAAGTAAAGCAGAATATTGGGATAAGAGAGCTAATACCATAAATTTGTCAATGCCTGAAAGCATAGATTTCTATGAGCATAAATTAGAAGTCGCAAAGGAGTATCATGCAGGTGTCAAATCTGGGAAGTATCCACGTATGCACTCTTACACTTTAACTTATGCTAAGAAAGATGTAAACGAAGCTCAAAAGAATTATGACCTTGCAGTAAAGCTGTGGGGCGATGTTTAATAATCTGTAGTATCTCAAATAATTTACTATGAGAGAATTATCAAAAGAAACCTCATTACAAAGGGTAATGAGGGCTTCAGGTCGTGTACCTGTACAATGCTCATGCAGTGTTTGTAAACAACAATGTCATACGCCATGTTTAGGTACTCCTGATGATATTGAACGAATTATTGATGCAGGTTATGCCGACAGGTTAGCACTGACGAACTGGGCTGCTGGTATATTCTTAGGGGTTATTAATATTGCTATTCCGATGATTCAGCCCGTTGCTGGTAAGGAGTATTGTGCTTTTTTCGAGAATGGACTGTGTATCTTACATGATAAGGGTTTGAAGCCCACTGAAGGACGTTTGTCTCATCACACAGTCAGGAAGGATAACTTCAATCCTGCTATGAGTATTGCTTGGAACGTTGCAAAAGAATGGCTGATGCCGGAGAATGAGGATGTACTTTCTCGTGTAGTAAATAAATTCTTGAATGCGAGGAAGCCATGAATGTGTGTCAATCAATACCTCGTAGAGATTGTAAGGTGTTTGCTAAATGTGGAGCAAAATCCTTATCACATTGCCGGCGGCACCGCGAAACTGATGAGAAGTGTAAAAGTTGTACTCTAATTCGTCGTAAGCCGCGTAATCGGATTATAGATGATTCAGGACGTGAAATGAAAAGATGTACCCATTGCGGAAATTACTTCTACTTGAACCGGTTCTACAATCGTATAGTGGTGAGAAAAGGTAAGGAATATCATTTGTTGACTTCCTGGTGCCGTATGTGTATGTCACAGATTAATAATCAGAGGGCAAAGAAGAAAAAGTGACTTGTCTATTAAATTTTTTGTATGAAATATTATGCTTCAGTCAGCTTTGGAAAGGATTCCTTGGCAATGCTTTTCATGCTAATAGATAAAGGATATCAGTTGGATGAAGTCGTTTTCTATGATACAGGTATGGAATTTCAGGCAATCTATAACACTCGTGATGCTGTTCTTCCAATTCTTAAAAAACTTGGCATTAAATATACAGAACTGCATCCGGAGCAACCTTTTCTTTGGACAATGTTTGAAAGGCCGGTTAAGAAAAGAGGGACCAATATTATCCATAAAAAAGGATATAGTTGGTGTGGGGGAACATGTCGGTGGGGAACGAGTGAAAAACTTCGTGCGTTGAAAGCTCACACAAAAGATGGAATTGATTATGTCGGTATTGCTGCCGATGAGATGCATCGCTTTGAAAAGGAAAAACGACCAAATCGGGTTTTACCACTTCGTGATTGGGGCATTACTGAAGCAGATGCACTCCAGTATTGTTACACAAAAGGCTTTGTTTGGCATGAGGATGGAGTAAGGCTATATGAGCTACTTGATCGTGTGAGTTGCTGGTGTTGTGGAAATAAGAACTTGAAGGAGTTGAAGAATATGTATTTGTACCTTCCATGGTATTGGAAAAAGCTGAAAGAACTTCAGTTAAATACCGATAGGCCCTATCGGCGTAATAGTGGAGAAACCATTTTTGATTTAGAGGAAAGATTTAAACGTGAAATGCAATAGAAAGAGTTATTATGATTCCCTTATGTATAAATGGAAAAGATTATTATGATCGAGAAGAAGCACTTGCTGCCTGGTTCGAGGAATGGTTAATGAAACAAGACTTTGAGCAAGATCTTATTGATCGAGAGCTGGAGCTTGAATATCGAAAGACTCATCTTGATTGGAACACTCCTTATGTGATGTATGGTGTTCGTAAAAAACATAAGTGTATCCAAAAGAATGAAATTGCCGTGTTTTATGACTTGTTACCGAGACAAAAGCGTGCTCGTACTGCTGAAACACATTGGTATAAAGTATTGTACAAGAGAAAGGCCACTCCTGAAGAAGTTGAGTCACTCAAGGCTGGGGAATATACCCGTAGATATTTGGTGTATTCCCTGTTTATTGAGAAGAAAATGACTCTTGACAAGGCTTTGTCTCTTATAGTTGCCGATGATAAATTATTAGGAATTGCTGATAATACCATCTCTGAAATTGTAACAGCCTTTGAGACTTTCTTTAACCGTAAATTTAGAATTTATAAACCCGAGTTTACAACTCAACTTAATTTATTTACAGATTAATATGAAAACAACAATTATTTCATGTGTGATTTTGTTTGTGTTCCTGCTATATGTAGGACACTTTTCTATAACAATCAAGCCGTTCACAGTCCAACTTCCATACTGGCATCGTTCGCTCGGACTGTTTTTGTTGATCCTCTCTTTTATAGTGTATAATGCCGGTGAACATGCAAAAGGCTATCTTGATGGTTTAAAAGAGGGTGAGAGGATAATATTTGATTTGTTGAAGAAAAAGACCGGGTAAAATGGCGTTAAAATGGCGAAGATTCTGTTTGCTAAACTTGTCAATAACGATTACCTTTATAGATGTAAAGCATTAAAAGTCAATCAATATGAAGAGGAATGAAAAAATAGAAAAATTAGAAAGACTAGGTATTTTCAATCAATGGAAATATAATACAGAAAGAGCAAATGAGACATTTAATATTGAGTGTCCTGACTTCTCAATGACAAATGAAGAACGGATGAACAATTTGTTAGATGTTGATTGCTGCTTTCATCGGTTTCTAGCTATTTCATTCCCTTTTTATAATACTCCTGAAGGTGCTGTTTTTTGGGAGAATATTGCAAAAAAATAATCGAACTTAATTGAATTGAAATTATGAGTAAAAAAGATTTAATAGAGCAGAACATCACAAGAGTTCAAGAATATGTGAGGGAACTTATTGAAGATGCAAAGTGGAATAATGGTGTTTCGGAAACTCTTGAATCTACTTCAATAATTGTAGGTAATAGTGATGATATCTATGATTTTGCAATTTTATTTGCTTCTAATAGTGAATGTGTTTATTGTGAATTCATAAATGGTAAAATAGAGTACATTGATTGTGAACTAGATTGTGAAATATGCCAATTTGAAGGAAGACTAATTTTTCAATATATAAACGGAAGTTTTCATAATCCTACTGGTCAAATTATCGAACTGTCAAAATTACTGATGAAAGGCGAATTAAAAGACACAAAAAGTATCTTTTGCTCTATGGTACTTCGATTAATGGATACTGAAGAATACAGTAACAATTATTGCAAATCTTTGGATTTAGTTCTGAGGCTGTTTCCTGAAATAGATGGAGAATTATTAGAAAAGGAATTGGATAGATATATTTAAGCATTACAAGGATGAGTAAAATGAATTTAAATGAATTAAGAGACAAAGCATATAAAACAGCTTGTGAACATGGGTTTCACGATCAAGAGCTAAGTAACAATCATTTTCTTTGCCTTGTGATTTCTGAACTGATGGAAGCTGTGGAAGCAGATAGAAAAGGAAGGCGTGCTAATGTTGATCGGTATAATAAGAAGATTGCTAACAGCCGCATTTGTCAAGGATTGGATTCTGACATTCCCAAAGAGCGCGGTTACGAAGTTGCATATAACGAAACCATTAAAGGTTCAATCGAAGAAGAATTAGCTGATGCTGTTATCCGCTTGCTTGATCTTGCAGGACTTCGAGGAATAAACCTTGAACTTGCCAACGGAGATATTGATGACTGTATTGAAGATATGGCAGAAGCCTGTAAAGACGAAACTTTCACCGAATCAATCTATTCCATCTCTACACTTCCTGTTAGGTATGACGGAATATTTGATTTACCTACAGCCGTGAATGATATGATACTATCAATCTTCGGGCTTGCCAAGCACTTAGATATAGACCTGCTTTGGCACATCGAGCAGAAAATGAAGTATAACGAACTCCGTGAAAAGATGCACGGGAAGAAGTATTAACTCTCAAATCAAAAAAATGGATGATAAACGAAAACAAATATTGGTAGATTACATATCCTACCTGTATACGACGGGTAGGAGCTATGACAGCATCGGGAAATACATCAAATATGTGACTGATTTTCTTGAAAATTCCGAAGAAATCAATCGTCGCGGTTATTTGAAATATAAACATAAAAATGCAGATGTTATGGTGCGCCATTCATTTATGTGCGCGGCTGTTTGTGATTTATTGTCTTATCTTAAAATCGGATATGGCCGACGGGAAAAGGCTGTAAAGCCTTTGGAGAAACTTGAGGTTATTTCAGAGAAGAATAAGAAACTGCTTAATGATTTTATAATATGGTTGACTGATAATAATGATTATTCATTACATACAGTTGATATCTATCACACTTCTCTTAAGCAGTACTTCGAATACGCTAATGAACTGAATATGGACAATTGCAGGCGATTTATCAAAAGCCTTGAAGAGGAAAAACTCTCTCCAGCTACCATTCGATTACGTATTACAGCCATTGAGAAGTTCTCCAAATGGGTGAAGAAACCTATTGAACTGAAACGACCTAAAATGAAACGCAAGTTGGATGTAAACAATGTGCCGACAGAAGAGGAATATAATAGGTTACTGGAGTATCTGAAAACTAAACTCAACAAGGATTACTATTTCTTCATTAAGGTATTGGGTACTACAGGAGCTCGGCTCTCGGAGTTTCAGCAATTCACGTGGGAGGATATAGCGATCGGCGAAGTTGTTTTGAAAGGGAAAGGGAACAAGTATCGGCGTTTCTTTTTCCAGAAGCAATTGCAGAGGGAAGTGAAGGACTATATAAAGGAGACAGGCAAGTCCGGTACTCTTGCTGTTGGGAGATTCGGGCCGTTGACTCAAAGAGGTTTTTCACAGCATCTGAAAGTATGGGGTAAACATTGTGGTATCGATTCGAAAAAAATGCACGCTCACGCCTTCCGGCACTTCTTTGCTAAAATGTTCCTGAAGAAAACCAAAGATGTAATTCAATTAGCAGACCTTCTTGGTCATGGTAGTGTAGATACAACAAGAATTTATTTACAAAAAAGTTATGATGAACAACAAAGAGACTTTAATAAAAACGTTACGTGGTAGTGTAGCCCAGCTCAATGAATTGTCGGATATGACTGAAGGCATAGATGTTTATGACGCTGCCGGATATGTTGATACTGAATTTCTTATGGAAGCGCTTTCCTGTGTTAATACTTTTATGGATGCGAGTAATATGGTTATTACGAAAATATCCTCACTGTTAGCGCCGGACGCTCCGGTTGATGAAAGGAAGAGCCAGGCTGATGAAGGTAAGAAATGGAATGTGGAAGAGATACTGAAGCATTGTACTCTTGAGGATAGTGTTCTTAAACTTCCGAAAGTACAATTCAATAAGAAATCCTATGCTGAAGCAAA
>PPYF01129823.1_pt1 | contig 24389 bp, 20 predicted proteins | sample 1559871 | NCBI WGS metagenome assembly PPYF01 (sample SAMN08240021, study PRJNA423297) | Human gut metagenome, whole genome shotgun sequencing project. | reverse complement strand
CGGCATCGCTGAACAGCTTGCCGCAGACGGAGCAGACCCAGTGGGCCTTCACACCGGCGGTCTCGCAGGTGGCAGGCACCTCTGCCACAGCGGTCAGGGTGTGGCCCTTGGCGGGGATAGGCTCCGTCTTGGTGTCGGTGTAGTCCTTGCCCTCAAAGGTGACCTTAGCGGTATAGGTCCGCAGGCCCTCCTTATCACAGGTGGGCTCGGTGGTCACTTCGTCGGTGACGGTGGCAGGCACCGTCTGGGTATGGCCGTCGTCATCCGTGCAGGTAAAGACGGCGGAGGCGGTGAAGTCATTGTTCCAGCTCCAGGTGGGCTCGCCATAGTTGTGGTGCTCCTCCACGGTGATGGTCACAGTGGTGGTGGGCATCTCCCACTCCACGCCGGCCTTGCCGTCCTTATCCTGATACTGCTGCCACTTGGCGGTCTGATTCTTCAGATTTTCGGGCAGGTTCTCCAGCTTGTCCTTCACCAGCTGCTCCAGATTGATGCTGATGGTGATCTCGGTGTCATCCGTGGTCAGGGGATCCGTGGTGTACTTGAGGTAGTCGGACACGTCCTTGGTGGCACCGTTGGCATAATGGGCGGTGACCTTCAGGCCCTTGGCATCAAAGGTATCGTCCTTGCTGTAGGTGGTGCGGTCCGGCTGCTGGGTGACCTCCAGCTCCGTGATACGGCTGCTCAGCCGCATCAGCTGGGCGGAGTCGTTCTTGAAGTAGATGTTGCCCTCTTCGTCCACAATGGGGCTGCAAATGGCGTACTGCGCCTGCGCACCGTTAGGGGTAAACAGCACATAGGCCGTCTCGATGGTGTGCTCCTCGCCGTCTTTACTGTAGGTCTCCATGGTGGTGTAGTCGTGATCCACCTCCGTCATGCCGGGCTTATCCCGGATGACCCGCAGCTTACCGGGGGTGAAGTTGTCGATGAAGTAGACGTAGTTATAGCCGTCCTTGTCCTGATAGGCCGTGGTCAGCAGACCGCTGGTCTGAGGATAGCCCATGGTGGGTACAGAGTAGGCGATGGAGAAGGAAGTCAGGTCTATCACCGTGATGTTGTGGCCGGAATAGGCAGTGAACTGGCTGATACCGGACACGCCGATGTAAGCACGCCCGTTGGCGATCACGGGGGTGGAGGTACTCATGGGAGGCGCAGAGGCACTTTCGGCGCCATTATCCAGATGCAGGCGACGCAGAGAACCCTTGGTAAAAGTGCCGTCGGCGTTGACCTTCACCTGATACAGGTCGCCGCCCTTGGAGGTGAAGTAGTAGGCCTCGGTCTCCGTATCGTAGCAGACGCTGCTGCGGAGGTCGCCCACGTTGGTGGCCTGCAGGCTGTCAATGAGCTTGCCGGTCTTGGGGTTCAGAGACAGGATAGAACCACGGCCCGTGGTATAGCCATTATCTCCGTCATCGGTGGTCACCAGCACGAAGTCGCTGTTGACATAGGCACCGGCCCAATAGAAGCCGTTGTGGGTGTAGGTCCAGGTGGGGAGCTTGGCCTCGTTGGTCTTGGTGGCATCCTCATCGGTGACAGAGAGGCAGGCGAAGTTGGCCTGCTTGGTCTCACTGTTCCAGAAGCCCGTGTAGATATAGCCGTCTGCATAGGCGATGGGGCAGTTGGGCTGGCCGCCCAACGCATCCTGATAGACCCAGAGGGACTCCAGCGTCTCGGCGTTGAAGGCCTGCACCCGGCCATTGGAAAGACCGATAAAGATCATGCCCTCGGCATAGGTGGCGGAGTTGATGGCAAAGGAGGAGCCGCCTACCATGGTGCCGGTCTTGAGGACCAGGCCGGTCTCCTTATCCACCTTCATGATGGTGGTACCGGAATAGGTATAGAGGTAGCCGCCCACGATGATGGGGCTGCCCACAGCGCCGCCGCTGTAGCCCTCGCCCAGCTTGTTGGCCCACACCAGAACGGTGTCCTCAGCGGTGATGGGGGTGCGCACATCCACCACGCCGTTGTTTTCATCGTTCTTGCGGAACAGGGGCCAGTCGGTGGGCAGTTCGATATCCTTCAGGGTGCTGTCGGGGGCCTTCTCCAGCTTGATCTGGACGGTCTTGTTGGCCTCGCCGGCGGTGAAGGTCTTTTTCTGGCCCACATAGCCGTAGCGGGTCACCACTGCGGTGTAGCTGCTGCCGCTGTCGAGGGTGTAGATGCCCTTGTCCCCCGGCAGAATGCGGTCGCCGGTGACGTCGCTGGTGAGGAACACCGTGGCATCACCGGGGGTCGTGGTGATGGTGGTCTCGATGGGGGCCTGCTTATTGACCTTGATGGTATAGGTCCCGGCGATGCTGCCGGTCTCCTTGTGGGAGACGGTAACCGTGATGGTCTCCGCCGCCGCAGAACCCGCCTTCAGGGGGACCGCCACGGTCTGGCGGTCAGAAGGCTTGTGGTCCTTATCATAGGTAATGCTCTGGCTCCAGTCGCCGCAGGCCACCGTTACGGTCATATCTGCATCCATCCGGTAGGAGGACAGGGGCCGCAGGGTCAGGCGCAGCTCAGAGGCTTTTTCGCTGACATCGGCGGTGTAGTCATACACCAGCTTGGTAAAGGTGGGCTTGGTGGTGTCGCCGCCCTGATTCAGGGGAACCACAACGTCGTTCTGGTCCTTGGCGGACAGGGAATCCAGCGTCATGGCGCGGTTGACATGGATGAAGTAGTCCTGATACAGGGTAGCGCCGTTGACCGTTTTGGACTGGGCTACCTTCAGGCGGGCAGTGTTGCCATAGCCGCCCACGGCCATGAAGCTGGGGATGGGTGTATAGCTGGTATCGGAGGCGGTCAGTGCTTTCTCCATCGTCCGGTCGGGCCAAGCAGTATTGCGGTGATACGCTGCATAGAACGTAGTTTTGTAAGTGCTATCCGCTCTGGCACGCTGGAGCTGGAAGCTGGAAGAGTTGGATTCCACCGTAAAGGTGTACTCATGGGTACCCTCCGTAAACGTCGGGGACATATCACACAACGGTGCATTGTTGCCGGTTCTGGCGCTCAGACCCGTCAGCCAATCATCGGTGACAGGGGTGGGTACCGTCAGCGTCATACCGGGCTGCGCCGGGAAAGCATACTCGGCATGGTAATACACATCCTTGGTGGCCAGATAGGTATACCCGCAGCCCAGCGTCAGCATATAAGTGTCCGCCGTGCCGGTGGAGGAGGTGGGGGCGATGTAGTCGCCGGTCTGGCTATACACCTTCACGTCCACCCCCTCATCGTGGTTCAGGATCACCGGGGTGGAGGCCCGCTTCTGCACCTTCACCGTATAGGTGACGCTCTGGCCGTTGGCCGTCAGCACCACGGGGATCAGGTAGTTCTTCTTGCCGGAATCCTGCTCGCAGTCCGCCAGGTTCACCGTCACGGGGGAACCACTCTGGGTGGACTTCCCGGCCACGGTGATGGCAGCACCGCTGCACAGAGCCGTGGGGGTGATCTTCACCTGATCCTGCGACGTGGCCACGGTGTAGGTATCCGTGGTGTTGGCGTAGACAGGACTCAGGGTCAGGCCGGACACGGAGTCCGCAGCCGCCAGACCACTGAGGCTGGGAGTGCGGATCAGGTGGAGCGTGTAGGTCTGATACTGCTCATATCCGTCGCCCTTCAGACGAGCCTCGCACACCACATCCGAATTTTTCAAGCTGTTGGACTCGACACTATCCGTCAGGGCATCTGCCGTGCTCTTCCAGCTGCGGGCCTTGTTGCCGTTGGGGTCGCCCGCCTTGTAGACACGGATGTTGGTGGTATCCACGCCGTCACCCGGCTCAAAATTGGGATAGAGCGAGTTGTACGCATGGTCCGGGATCAGATAGGTACCCTCGGCGGCGGTAACGTCCTGCTTGGGCATCTCGCCGTAGGTTTTCCAGTAATTGTCGATACCAATGCCTACGGACTTGATCCACTGGCCGGCAGGCAGCTCGGCGGTGAGGGTGGTACCCTCCTTCACCTCCAGCGTGCCACGGACATGGCGGAACTCGCCGTCGGACAGGTCGAAGGTATAGGTGGCGGGGATCAGGTCCACGGTGTTGGTGTTCTTCACCGTGACAACGGTGCCGAACTCACTGGTGAACACCGCCTCGCCGGGGGTGATGGCCTCGCCGCCCATGGTGGCGCTGATGGTCAGCGGCGTGGTCTTGCCCTCCAGGAACTTGGCGTGCTTGTCGATGGCGCTGAACAGCGCATCGTTCAGGGTCTTGGCCTTGGTGTCCGTGGCGGCATAGAAGCCCTTCACGGCGGCATCATAGGCCTCCTGAGCGGCCTTGTAATCCTTCAGGCCGTTGGTAGCGGTGTTGTAGACCGCCATGTTGGCCGCCAGCTTCTGGAGGTTTGCTCCATGGCTCTGGTCCGAGTTGGTGGTGAACCAGATGGCCGTCAGGCCATCCGCCGACTGATCCAGTTTGTATCCATCCTCGTCGTAATGGATGCTGAAGTTGTCGGTGGTGCCATCGACAGCGGTAATATATCCGCTGTCGATGCCGCTGAAGGTGTGGCCGCTTTTTTTCAGCACATCCTTCACCGTGTCGCCGGAGTGATAGGTGACATACTCCGGTTTGATGAGGAAGCCGTCCTGCGTCACCGCCATCAGGGCGATCTGCTGGGTGTCCGCCGCCAGCGCCGCCGAAGGCAGCAGCGACAGCAGCATCAGGAACGTCAGCAGAACCGACAGAAGGCGGTTTCCGAGATGTGTCTTCTCTTTCATCTTTCATACTCCTTTCTGTTCTTTTATGATTCAAATCACCTGACAGGTGAGGAATCTCTGTTTCCAGCGTCTGGCCGCCGGGACACGCTCCCGCCACAGACGCTCCGTCCCCTCCAGCAGCTTCTGCGCCTGTTGGCGTTGGGGCTCCTCGATGGGGTGGTCGCTGAACCAGACCTCCTGCTCCAGCGCCGTCAGTTGTCGGGCCGTCTCGTCGCCCAGCAGGGCTGCCAGGGCCTCCTGCCGCTGGGGGGATGCCTCGCTCCACGCTCCCGGCTGCAAGGCCGTCAGCTGCCGGTGCAGGGCGCTGAGCATAGCCTGACAGGCCGCGCGGCCGTCGGGATCCTCAAAGCGCCTGCGCTGCCGCTTCAGCCTTCGCCGCAGCAGCACCGTCCGCAGCACCATGGCTGCCAGACACACCAGCACCAGTGCCGCCAAGGCCAGCAGCACGCTCTGGATAAAGATCCGCTGGCTGTGGTCGTCCTGGGGCTCCTGAGAGATGTCGGTCTGGTTCTGTTGGGGCGTTTGATCCTGCCCCGTGTAGGTCGTGCCGTTCTCGTTTTCCGCCGGGTCGCCGTCCTCCGGCAGCTGGTAACTGATGTTCTCCTCGTAGCCGGGGACGGTGTCGAAGGGGATCCAGCCCACGCCGTCCAGATAGTACTCCGCCCAAGCATGGGCGGCCCGCTGGGTCAGGGTCAGCTGTGCCCCGTCTGACAGGGCCTCCGCCTGCTGCCGGGTCACCACATAGCCCTCCACATACCGGGCCGGGATGCCGCAGCAGCGCAGCAGCAGCGTCGTCAGCGTGGCATAGTGGACACTGTACCCCTGTCGGGCGCCGGTCAGCAGCCACGCCGCCACGTCGCCGGTGGCCGGGGTGACCGTCCCCTCCCGGAGGGTCAGGTTGGTCGCCAGAAAGCGGCTGATCTCCGACTTGGCCTGAGTGGTGTTCCAGCCCTGACCGGGGGTAAACTGCGCCGTCAGGGCGTCGTAGGTGTCCTGCGGCACCGTGAGATAGTGGTCATAGACCCACTGGCGATAGACGCTCTCCCCCGTCCGGTAGTCGCTGTCCGTCTCCGCCTGCGCCAGCTGCTGCTGGAGCAGGTAGCTCTCCTCCACCGGGTACAGCGCCGCCTCATAGCTGCGCTGGGTGGGGTCGGTCATGCCCTCGCCGGTGAGGTCACGGGCATCCAGCGCACTCTCCAGCCCGTCGCCCCCGCCATAGGGGGTATAGGCCACGGAGCGGCAGGCGCCCAGCACCTGAATGGTCACATGGTTCTCGCTCTCGGCCTCGCCGTTGGCCTTTGCCAGCTGCTGGGCCGGGAAGAAATAGCCGCTTTGCAGGCTATACAGCATCGGGGCCTCCTCCGTCAAGCGCCGGGCCGCCAGCTGCTGCCAGCCGGTGCCGGTGTACTCCCCCGCCACATAGCCCCGCAGATACAGGGGCGTCCAGTGATCCATGGTCAGCCGCAGCGCCGGCTCCTGTCCGGGGGAAAAGGCTCCGGAGCCGGAGATGTCTCCCTCCGGCAGGGGATCGGCGGCATCCTCATAGCGCCAGCGGTGCAGGGCCTTGCCCAGCCGCCGCCCCAGCGCCGTGGGGGATGCGCCGCCGGAGAGGCCCTCCGGCAGCAGTCCCATCAGCAGCACCAGCGCCAGCGCTCCCGCCGTGACGGCCTTGGCCCTGCGGCCTATGGCACTGCCCTGCACAAAGCACAGCAGCACCCCCAGCAGGAAGCAGGTAAACCACCAGCCTCCCGGCACAAGGCCCGCCAGACGCAGCGCCAGCAGTCCTGCTGCGCAGACGGCCGCCGGCCATATCCGCCAGCGCTGCCGCAGCACAAGACCCGCAGCAAGGCCCGTTACAGCCCCCACAGGCAGCAGCATCCACCAGACGCTGCCCGCCCCCACATAGGGCGGCGTGTACCGTCCGGTCTGCTGAAAGCGCCACTGACCCCACAAGTCTCCCAGCCCCGCCAGAGCAGCGCTGATGTGGCTCCGCAGCAGTATGCCCGCCGCCAACAGCACCAGCAGCGCTCCGCAGAGGGCAGCCCGCTGCCATTTCCGATCCCACCGCAGCAGCAGTCCCGCCGCAAGGCCCAGCGCCGCCAGAGCGCCCAGCCCCAGCAGGCCCGGCACCGATTCCGGGCGCAGGCATTGCCACAGCAGGCCCCATATGCCTGCCAGCAGCAGCACGCCCGCCGCCGCATCCGTGAGGCGCAGAGGCCTGAATGGGGCCGGCATCGTATCAAATTGGAATGAAACAGTCTGTTTTTTCACCAAAAGCTCCTAATTCCACATCCATTTTCCCAGTATTTCCTGCATATCCTCCGGGGTGAAGCGGCACACGCCCTCCCCGGCGCAGGGCTCATCGCTGCACAGCAGCACGACGGCATCCTCCGGCAGCTGTCCGTCCGCCGGAAGCTGGGTACAGCAGTACAGCAGCTTCCCCTCCGGACGCAGCTCCGGCGGCTGCGGCTCCTCCTGTGCCTTGCTTTTCAGCAGCGCCGTCACCGCTTCGGGCAGCTGCTCCTCCCCGGTGATCTCCCGGACAGAGGTGGTCTCCCCGCTCCACATGAGTCGAAAGGGCTGATCCGCATAGGCCTGACACAGCGACACCGCCGCCTCCATCAGGCCGTCCGCCAGACGGGGCGGGGCCGTGCGGCGCTCCACATAGATGGTCAATCGGTGATCCACTGGCTTGGCCGCATCCCGCACCATGTAGCGTCCTGCCTTGGCGGAGAGCTTCCAGTGGATCTGACGCAGACTGTCGCCGGGGACATATTCCCGGATCTGAAAGATCTCCGTAGGATCGCTGCCCCGGACGTCCGGGGCGTACTCCTCGCAGTCCGTTTGGCGGCTCATGGCCGACACGGGGTCTGCCTCAATGGGGAAGGTATCCGGCATGACGCAGATGCGTCCCTGCACCGTGCAGGGGATCCTCACCGGCAGCACGCCCAGCAGATCCCACAGCACCAGTTCCGCCGCCTGCATCACCAGACAGCCGCAGCAGGCACTCTGCACCTGCCACGCTCCCCGGCCCTGATGCAGGGTCAGCTTCTCCCGGTGCGTCTCTCCGGTAACGGTGTTCTCCACCGATACCGTGAGCCTGCCCCGGCCGAAGGGGACACCCTGCCGCACCTCCGCCGTCACGGAAAAGGGCTTACCCTTCTCCGCCGTCACGGGGCAGGTGAGCCGTACCTGCGACCGCTTCCTTGTCAGCAGCAGTGCAAGCCAGCCCGCCAGCGGCGCCAGCAGCCAGCACAGGGCCAGCCACGGGGCAGGCGCCCAAGGCGTCACCAGCCAGCACAGCACCAGTCCGGCCTCCGTCAAAAGCCACAGCAACGTGCTCATGCCCGCCGCTCCGACAGCACCGGCGGCTGGGTCTGGGCCAGCACCTCCGCCACGATGGCCTCCGGTGTGTACTCGTTGAGGCGGGCCTTGGAGGAAAGCATCAGACGGTGGGCAAACACATATTCCGCCATCTGCGTCACGTCCTCCGGCACCACAAAATCCCGTCCCTCTGCGAAGGCTCTGGCCTTAGCCGTGCGGCACAGGGCCAGAGCGCCACGGGGGCTGATACCCAGCTTCAGCAGCGGATGGGTGCGTGTCACCTCCGCCAGCCGGGCGATGTAATCATAGATCTGGTCGTCCACATGGACCTGACGCACCCTGGAAATGGCGGCGATCAGCTCCTCCCGGCGCATCACCGGCTCCACCTGCTCCAGAGGCTCCTGCTGGCTGCGCTCCCTCAGGATGCGCACCTGACTGCCCACATCGGGATAGCCCATGCTCAGCTTCATGAGGAAGCGATCCAGCTGGGAGTTGGGCAGATTCTGTGTACCGGCAGAGCCGATGGGGTTCTGAGTGGCCAGCACCACAAAGGGGGCCGGCAGATCGTGGGTCACGCCGTCTACGGTGACATGACCCTCCTCCATGGCCTCCAGCAGCGCCGACTGGGTCTTGCTGGAGGTACGGTTGATCTCGTCTGCCAGCAGCAGATTGGTCATCACCGCACCGGGCTGATACACCATCCGCCCCTGCTCCGGCAGGGAAAAGCCGATGATATCCGAGGGCATGGTGTCCGGTGTGAACTGCACACGCTTGGTTTCCAGCCCCAGCGCCTTGGAAAAGGCCAGCGCCATGGTGGTCTTACCCACCCCCGGCACGTCCTCCAGCAGCACATGGCCCTGAGCCAGAATGGAGATCCAAACCTTCTCCACCACATCGTCCTTGCCGACGATGACCTTCCGCACTTCCCGCAGAATTTTCTCCGTTACTTCGTACATATTTTCCTCCGCTTGCTCCAAATCACGATGCCTGCGGCCACCACTACCACGGCGGCGCCTGCGGCGATCCATACTACGGCGCCGGAACCGGAGGTGGTCACCTCCGCCGCAGCCCGCAGCTCATATGCCTGCGCCGGATCCTCCGGCGTGCTCTCCAGGGAAAGCTCCTGCATCCGATCCAGCAGCGCCCCGGCAGCGAACACATAGCTGCGCTCGGCGGCGGGGATGGCCAGATACCGGGTATACAGAGCCTGCACCTCCTCCGGCGTGGCCACCGCCACATCCGTCAGTGCCTCGTTCAGGGCCGTCACCTGCATCTTTACATCCTCCGGCATCTCCTCCCGGAAGTCATACAGGCTCCGGCGGGCGGCGGACAGCCGCTCCATGGCCTCCTGCGCCAGAAGGGCCTGCTCCGTGGCCATGACATCGGAGCCGTCCGTCAGAATATGGCGGAAGGTGCCGTCGTCCAGCCGGTAGCGCATCAGCCCGTCCACGGCGCTGATGCCGTTTTTCACGAACCGGGCGTCCGTGACCGGGTCCACTCCCAAGCTGCACAGGGCGATGATGACCTGCGCCGTGCTCTCCAGATTGGCGGCGTCCCAGCTGATGAAATCGCCCTCCGCCGTCTGCTGGTCAGACAGCCACGCCAGCGCCCGGCGCACCACCTCCCGGATGGTCACAGACTCCCCGGAGGTTCCGGTATACGTCACTGTGCTGTTCTGATAGGGCGCCAGCGCCTGCAGGGTCATGGCTGTCAGATCCACGTCCGAGTTCCCTACCGTCAGGCCGAAGCCGCCCTCCGGCTCCTGCGCTGCCACCAGCGCCTGCAAAATAGTGGCTCTGGTGTAGACGGCATCCTCCGGCACGGCGAAGCGGGCGCTGTCCAGAGCGATCAGGCCGAAGATCCAGCCGTTGAGTCCCTGTGTTCCCAGAGATTTGGCGGCGGTGAATTGATATACGCCGTCGGCCAGCAGGTTCACCGACCGACCGTTCTTGTCCCGGCCGAAGGCGGTGGGGTCCGCTCCCAGCGCCAGCGCCGTCAGGGCGGTGCGCTGCCACTCCGTGGCTCGCAAGCGGTCCAAGCCCCCCTGCTCCCGGTACATCCGGGTCACATAGCGCTCCAGCGCCTTGCGGTAAGCGGAGGTATCCCCCTCCGTACCGGCCCGGCTCACGGCGATGGCCACCCAGTCGCTGACGGAGTCTCCCGCCGCCAGCTTGTCGCTTTGCAGCAGCGTCTCCGCCGTGCAGCCCTGCGCCGCCGCCAGCGCATCCAGCGTCTCCTGCCCATAGGCGGGGATCACCAGCACCAGTGTCAGCAGCAGCGTCAGCAGGCGGCAGCAGCCCTTTCTCATTCTATCGTTCATATCTCGCTCCTGTCATAGCGTAGTCCGGCAGTCTGCGCCGCCGGGGAAGCCACCCGGCATTGAGCGCCGGGATCGGCTCCTGCTTCTGCTCCCCGCAGCGGGAGCAGGTGTATTCGATGTAGCCCGGTGTTCCGTCCTCTCCCGGCTCCGTGCGTCCCGTCTCCACGAAATCATGCCCCAGAGGCGGCACCTCCTGCTGATCCTTCCGATCGCCGCAGACGGTGCAGACGGTGCTGATCTCGCCGGGATGGGTGCAGTCCGGCGCCACTGTCTGTGTCGGCTCACCCCAGACGTGCTCCTCAATGTAGGTGCCGTTGAGCCACTTACCGCAATAGCTGGGCAGCAGACCGTAGCTGCCGCCGGTGGAGCTGTATCCGCCGATGTCCTTGCCGTAGGCCAGCGTGAAGCGCAGATACAGGGTATCGCCGTCGGTGAGGTAATAGCCGGATAGGCCCTTACCGGCATAGGTATTGCCGCCCACAGAGTACATCCAGCCGGAGCCCTGAGTATAGTCGAACTCGCCCAGACTGTTGTTATCCGTCTGGCCCGTCAGGGTCAGACCGTCCTGCAGGATCTTGCTCCACAGGTTCTCCGGGATGGCGGGATAGTCCATCATGCCGCCCCGGCTGATGCGCCGCAGATAGAAGCCCACGTCCATGGATCCGGAGTATTCGTACTCGTAGCCCCACTCCTCCAGCGCCTCGATAACGGCATAGGAGGCCGGGGTATTCTGGCGAATTTTGTAGGTATACGGCTCCTCCATCACATCCAGTCCCACGGTGGTGGCGTCGATGACGATATAGGCCGTGCCGATGACGTCGCCGGTATCCACGAAGCGGTAGAGAATGCGATAGGACACGAAGGCGGAGTTGCCCTCCCCGTCCCAGGCCCGGATGGTAATGGTGTGCTCCACCGTATCGCCCACGATGGGATCCGGGAAGTAGAGCTGATACTCGTACACCGGGCCGCCGGTGGGGCCTGTGATGCGCTTTCCGTCCATCTGCACCTCGATCTGGCTGGCGTAGAGGGGAGAGCCTGTGTAGGCCGTGGCCTTCACCGTCAGGGTGAAGTTGCGGTTGCTGGTCTCCGTCACGCCGTCCAGATTGGTGACGATGGTGGGGGGATGCTCACCGATGGTGGGATGATCCTCATCGGCCTTCTGTGCGACATACCGGATGGAGAAGCGGACCTCCTCCACCGTGGTGTTCCCCTTCTTGCGGTAGAGGGTAATGTGGTTGGTCTCATTGCGCACCATCCGAGCGGTGTAGTTCTTGCCGTCGGCGCTGGTGAGATACCGGCCGTTCTTCGGGGTATCGCTGTTTTGCAGCTTCACCTTCAGCGTCTCGCCGTTGGGGTTGATGAGATAGGCGTAAAAGGGCAGCGTGTCATCTGTCAGCTGGTTATAGGTGATCTCACAGTTGCTGAGATCCGTGATGATGCGGGTGCTGGTATCGTCGGAGGGACCGGGCTCCGGGTCCACCGGGCCGGGGCCGTCGTTATCGCCCTTGCCGGGATTATCGCCGGGCTGCGGATTATCGCCGGGCTGCTCCGGCTGCTCCGGATCGTCTGTGGGATTCTCCGGCTGCTCCGGGGCATCGGGTTCCTCCTGGGGCGGCTCCTCGTCCGGCTGCTCCGGAGTCTCCGGCTCTTCCGGCGTGTCCTCGTCCTCCGGGTCCTCCGGCTGCTCCGGGGCGTCGGGCTTCTCCTGCTGGGAGGCGCCTCCCTGTCCCTCGGTGCGGATGGTCTGGGCCGGGGACTGGGGCAGCGGCTCCGGCTCCTGCGTGGAAAGGCCCATCCCGGACAGCACCAGCAGCACCACTAAGGCCGCCGCCAGCACCAGCGCTCCGCCCCGCCATAGATAGGGTCGAATCTTCTTCATATACTCCTCATTCTCCGTGCCGCCGCTCCCGCAGTGTACGGGAGCAGGCGCAAAAAAAATATGGGGTCATCCTGCGTGGCAGAATAACACCATAACCATTCCTGGGATCATTCTAACGGCAACAGTAGGTCTCCCGGCTCGCATCTCAAGCGGCGATCTCCCCTGCCTTCTCAGAAGCACGCTTCCAATGGCTGACTTTCGTCGGCGGGATAGACACCTCGATGCACACGGTGTTGGTCAACGTGGGGCTCGTCCCCGTTCTCTTGTTCAGCTTTGCGCCTGACCCCACAGGCCTTTGCGGCGCATTGCCTCTGTCCGTATCTATCGGGAAATATTATATCCTATCCCATGTGGAAATGCAAGGAAAATGCGGAGGGCCGTCGAAAGATTTTCTTGGCTTATGTACGAAATCGTACTAAAATATGCTTGTCCGGTTTCGGACATTATTTTTTGCGGAGGACTTTCTTTTCATGCGTATCCAACTATCCGAGCACTTCACCTATCGAAAACTGCTGCACTTCACTCTGCCGTCTGTCGTCATGATGGTGTGTACCTCCATCTACGGCGTGGTGGACGGTGTTTTCGTGTCCAACTTTGTGGGCTCCGATGCCTTTGCTGCCGTGAACCTCATTATGCCGTTTCTCATGGTGTTGGGTGCCGTGGGCTTCATGCTGGGTACCGGTGGCAGTGCGCTGGTGGCGTACACCCTGGGAGCCGGCAACGAAAAGCGTGCCAACGAGATCTTCTCCCTGCTGATCTATGTGCTAATTGGGCTGGGTGCCGTGTTCACCATCGGCGGCATTGCCTTTCTCACGCCTATGTCCCGGCTGCTGGGCGCCGACGAGACCATGCTGCCGGTGTGCGTCAGCTACGGACGTATCGTCCTGCTGGGCCTGATCCCCTATATGCTGCAAAACACCTTCCAGAGCTTTCTGGTGACGGCGGAACGGCCTCAGCTGGGCCTGTACGTCACCATTGCCGCCGGCGTCACCAACATCGTGCTGGACGCTCTGTTCGTGGCGGTGCTGCAATGGGGTGTCGAGGGCGCCGCTCTGGCCACCATTCTCAGCCAGTTCGTAGGCGGCGCCATTCCGCTGGTGTACTTCCTCCGGCCCAACAGCAGCAAGCTGCGGCTGGGCCGCACCTCCTTCCATGGGCGGGCACTGCTGAAGGCCTGCGCCAACGGCTCCTCGGAGTTCATGACCAACATCTCCATGTCGGTGGTGAATATGCTCTACAACTGGCAGCTGATGCGGCTCATGGGCTCCGGCGGCGTGGCGGTGTACGGTGTCATCATGTACGTCAACTTCATCTTCATCGCCATCTTTCTGGGCTATTCCATGGGCAGCGCCCCCATCGTGGGCTATCACTACGGCGCCGGGAACCGGACGGAGCTGCGGGGGCTGCTGCGGAAGAGCCTGTGCATCATTACCGTCATGAGCGTGGTACTGACGGCAGCTGCCCTGCTGCTGGCCCGGCCCCTGTCCCTGATCTTTGTGTCCAAGGAGCCGGCTCTGCTGCCGGTGACCATCCGGGCCTTCTCCATCTACTCCCTGTCCTTCCTAATGGTGGGGCACAACATCTATGCCTCCTCCTTTTTTACCGCCCTCAACGACGGCTTCATCTCTGCCCTGATTTCCTTTGCCCGGACGCTGGTGTTTCAGGTAGCCGCCGTTATCGTGCTGCCCGTGCTATGGGGTATCGACGGCGTATGGGCCGCCGTGGTGGCTGCCGAGACGCTGGCGCTGCTGCTGTCGGCGGCGTGCCTCGTGGGCAAGCGGAAAAAGTACGGCTATGCGTAAGGAGGCGAGGATGTGACCACCATTCAGGAGTTCAACCAAATCGACGGCCGTATCAGCAGTCTGTATCATGCAGCGGCGCTGAAAATGGGACTGTCGGACAGCGAGTTCCGCATCCTGTACACGCTGGCAGTCAATGCGCCTGGCTATCTTCAGTCCGCCTTGCGGGAGGCCACGGGTATGGGCCGCTCCACCGTCAATTCCGCTTTGAAGAAGCTGGAGCGGGAGGGCATACTGACCCTGTCCCCCGGCAGTGGACGGCACACCTGTGTCTCCCTGACGGCACAGGGGCATCGTCTGGCCGATAGAACCGTGTGCCGCCTGATCCGTCTGGAGGACCGTATTTACGCCAGCTGGACGCCGGAGGAGCAGGCTCTGCTGCTGCGACTGAACCGAGACTTCACCGAAAAGCTGGAGGCCATCGTGGCGTCTTTGTAATGGGGCATCCCCCAAGAAGTAAAAAAGGACACGGCAGGCACAGCCTGTCGTGTCCTTTTTTGTGCTTGCTTACCGCACGATCTCGCCGACCTTGGGGTTGCCGGCAGCCTGAGACTCGTCGGTGTCGATGTGCATGGTGGTGACAGCGTCCTTGTTGACACGAACCACCACATCGTCAAAAATCAGCTTACGGCCCTCGCCGCCGCAGGCCACCTTGATGATCTCGCCGTTCTTCACGCCCATCTCGGCGGCGTCGGCCTCGGTGATGTGCAGGTGACGCTTAGCGATAATGACGCCCTCGGTCAGCTCCACCTCGCCCTTGGGACCTACCAGCTTACATGCGCCGGAGCCCTTCACGTCGCCGCTCTCACGGACGGGGGCATCGATGCCCAGCGTGCGGGCATCGGTGGCGGACAGCTCGATCTGATCCATCTTACGCACGGGACCCAGGATGGACACGTTGGCCATCTCCTTCTTGGGGCCCACCACGGTCAGACGCTCGTTGCTGGCGAACTGGCCGGGATAGGACAGGGGCTTGCGGACGGTGAGTTCATAGCCCTCACCGAACAGCTTCTCCAGCGTCTCCTGGGTCAGGTGAATGTGACGGGCAGACGTTTCGATCATAAAAGACATGGTTTTTTCCTCCTAATTGTTGAACATTGGTCCACTATGAAAATCGTGCCGCAGCACGCTCCATACAACGATGCATCAAAGCAGGATGCGGATGCCACCCAGCACCGGCACCGGCCGCTCCACGCCCCGGATGGCCCCGGTAAGGCCCATGCACCACCACACCGCCACAAAGACGGCCCACACCCAGCCCACGCAGGGGATGACCCCCAGCAGGCCGAAAATACCCAGCACCAGCGACTGGTTCAGGTGGAAGCGGCTGGCCTCCCGGTTCCCCGCCAGCACGGCGACGAGCAGACCGACCCATGTGCAGTAGCAGACGATATCTGTGGTGCGCTTATCCATAGAAGTCATCCTTTTCCATATGCTATATGGCATTGTAGCACATTCTCCCCGGTGTTTCAAGAGACAGGGCGCTATAAATTCCCTTGCAATCCCGTAAAAATCTGCTATAATGACAGCATATTGCACCAGTGATATATATTATCCCTATTTATGAGGTCCTGCATCATGTCTGTGAAATTGGAGCTTTATCGTGTATTCAAGGAGGTGGCCGAGGCCGGCAACATCACCGCCGCCGCTCAGGCCCTGTATATCTCCCAATCCGCCGTCAGCCAGTCCATCAAGCAGCTGGAGGGCGAGCTGCAGACCCGTCTGTTTGCCCGCAACTCCCGTGGCGTGGCCCTGACACCGGACGGCCGGATGCTGTACGAGTACGTCCGCAGCGCCATCGGCCTGCTGGAGACCGGCGAGGAGAAGCTGTCCCAGAGCCGGGAGCTGCAGATGGGACACCTGACCATCGGCGCCAGCGACACCGTCACCAGCCAGTTCCTGCTGCCGTATCTGGAGCGGTTCCACCGGCAGTATCCCGCCATCCACATCCAGATCGTTTCCGGCCGCAGCCACAAGGTACTGGGCCTGCTGCAATCCGGCAAGGTGGATATCGCCTTTGCCAGCACCCCCCAGGAGTCCGCCTCGCTGGAGACGCACCCCTGCTTCGCCACCCACTCCGTGTTCGTGGCGGCGGCGGACTATCCCTGCGACTTCGGCCATGTCTATTCTCTGGCGGAGATCGCCGCCTTCCCCCTGATCCTTTTGGAGCGCAAGGCCTCCTCCCGGCTGTATCTGGAGAAGTACTTCCTGCAAAATGGCCAGCGGCTGCACCCGGAGATCGAGCTGGGCGCACGGAGCCTGCTGGTGGATCTGGCAGCCATCGGCTTCGGGGTGGCGGGCGTCACGGAAGAATTCGTCCACGAAGAGCTGTCGAAGGGTCGACTGCGGAAGCTGGCTACGGACTTCGAGATCCCGCCCCGCAGCGTGGATCTGTGCGTCCTGCGGGACGTGCCTCTGACCCCGGCGGCCCAGCGGTTTGCCGACTTCGTAAAGGACAGCTTATCCCAGCGTTCAGGTACGCCTCTGAACTGGGAGAACTGACAAATACCGGGAGAAAAACCAAGAAAAGCTTGGTTTTTCTCCCTATTGTTTTTCCCCCGGAAATTGGGCAGAATAGGGTCAATATGGTGGAGTACCAGCGACTTATAATAAAGGAGTGTAGATCGTGGAAGCATTGAAAGAGCGCATCCGTCGGGAGGGCCGTGTCCTGCCCGGCAACATCATCAAGGTAGACGGGTTTTTGAACCATCGGGTGGACACCGCCTTCATGGAGGAACTGGCGGACGAGTTCGCTCGTTATTTTGACGTCAGCAAGATCACCATGGTGCTGACCGCCGAGGCCAGCGGCATCGCTCTGGCCACCATCTGCGCCAATAAGTACGGCGTGCCCATGGTGTTTGCCAAGAAGGCCAAGAGCGACAACATCGAGGGTGGCCTGTACCAGAGCGAGATCTTCTCTTATACTTACAAGAAGAAGGCCACCCTTATCGTGGCGCAGGAGTGGCTGGGGCCGGAGGACAAGGTCCTTATCATCGACGACTTCATGGCTAAGGGCTACGCCATGCAGGGTCTCATCGACATCGTCAACGCCGCCGGCGCCGAGCTGGTGGGCATCGGCGTGGCGGTGGAAAAGGGCTTCCAGCACGGCGGCGACTCCTTCCGGGAGCAGGGCTACAACATCCACTCTCTGGCCGTTATCGAGGAGGCTACGCCCGACCACATCACCTTCCGGGAGGATGATCCGGTATGAAAAAGGTTTTAGTGCTGGACTTCGGCGGCCAGTATAATCTGCTGGTGGCTCGCCGTGTCCGTGAATGCGGCGTATACTGCGAGATCCGCTCCTGGCGGGAGTCTATGGAGAATATCCGGGCCTTCCAGCCTGACGCTCTCATTTTCACCGGTGGCCCCGCCACGGTGTTTGAGCCAAATGCTCCCATGGTGGATCCCGCCCTGTTCTCTATGGGCATCCCTGTGCTGGGCATCTGCTATGGTCAGCAGCTGATGATCCATCTGCTGGGCGGCCAGTGCCGCCGGGCCGGGACCCGTGAGTACGGCAAGGTAGAACTGACTCATAACGGCAAGAGCCCTCTGTTTAAGGATATCCCCGCCACCGCCGTGTACTGGATGAGCCACGGCGTGGAGGTGGAGACGCTGGCCCCCGGCTTCGAGGTGGTGGCCTCCACCGACGGCTGCCGCTGCGCTGCCATCCAGTGCGCCGAGAAGCAGCTTTACGGCGTGCAGTTCCACCCGGAGGTACTCCACACCCAGTACGGCAAGGAGCTGCTGCAGAATTTCCTATACGGCATCTGCGGCTTCACCGCCGAGTGGACCATGGCGTCCTATCTGGAGGAGGCCGTGGCGGAGTGCCGGGCCAAGATCGGCAGCGGCCGTGTGCTGCTGGCTCTCTCCGGCGGCGTGGACAGCTCTGTGGCTGCCGCCCTGCTGCAGCGTGCCGTGGGCGATCAGTTGACCTGTATCTTCGTGGATCACGGTCTGCTGCGGAAGGACGAGGGCGATCAGGTGGAGGAGGTCATGACCCACCAGTTCCATGTGGACGTGCGCCGGGTCAACGCCAAGGACCGCTTCCTCTCCAAGCTGGCCGGTGTCACCGACCCGGAGACCAAGCGCAAGATCATCGGCGAGGAGTTCATCCGGGTCTTTGAGGCCGAGGCCAAGAAGATCGGCGCCGTGGATTTTCTGGCACAGGGTACCATCTATCCCGATGTAGTGGAGTCCGGTCTGGGCGGCGAGTCCGTGGTCATCAAGAGCCACCACAATGTGGGCGGCTTGCCAGACTGCGTGGACTTCAAGGACATCGTGGAGCCCCTACGGCGGCTGTTCAAGGACGAGGTGCGGCAGCTGGGCATCGAGCTGGGCCTGCCGGAGCAGCTGGTGTGGCGCCAGCCCTTCCCCGGCCCCGGTCTGGCCATCCGTGTCATCGGTGAGATCACCGATGAGAAACTGGAGATCCTGCGGGATGCCGATGCCATCTTCCGGGAGGAGATGGCTCTGGCGGGATTGAACCGTACCACCAGTCAGTACTTTGCCGTGCTGACCAGCGTCCGCAGCGTGGGTGTCATGGGTGACGAGCGCACCTACGACTATACGCTGGCCCTGCGGGCGGTGCAGTCTCAGGACTTCATGACCGCTACGTGGTCCCGCCTGCCCTATGAGCTGCTGGATAAGGTCAGCGGCCGCATCGTGGGCGAGGTAAAGCATATCAACCGCATCGTCTACGATATCACCTCTAAGCCCCCCGCAACCGTGGAGTGGGAATAATCCCAGAAAGGCTGAAAAGCCTTGAAAATACTGGACTTTTGCGTTACGGAATTGCCCCGTGACAACAAAATGACAACATTTTAGATTATCCAAGAATAAAGAGCTATCTGATTTCTGTTAGAGAAGTCAGATAGCTCTTTTTGTTTTACTCAGATTTAGTCATTCTTTAGCCGGTCCTTGAACGCCTCCACCAGCGCATCGCTGAGCTGCCGGGACGGAACTTTCACATAGCCGGATGCTTCGTCATATTTCGGGTAGTTATACCGCCACTTGTCGTAGTCCTCCCGTTTGATTTCGCCGTTGCGATATTTTTCGGCCTGTTCCGCCCACGCAGTGAGCATTTCGGATAGCTCGGCAGCGTCCTTCCCCTTCCGAGGGTCAACACGCAGGGAAACGCCGTTCTCGCCGGTTTCCACCGTCAAACCGTAGCGATCCTCCAAGGTAAACAGTGTGTGCATCAGGCCGAGATAGCTGTCAATGTCCGGCACGGACAGTGCCAGCGGCGACACGCCAAGCGCACCGGCAAGGCTCTCCGTCAGCTCCGCCTTGGGCGTTCTGCTGCCGGACTCATACTGCGCCATACGGATGTCGGCAGTCTTTTCCGGAAAGCCGACCACCTGCCCCAAGTATTTTTGCGTCATTCCCCGCAGATTGCGGAAAAAACGGATTCTTTCACCGATTGCCATAGCGATTACGCTCCTCGTTTTGATACTGTACAATCAGTATAGCATATGGATTTAAGTTGTGTCAAGATAGCAAAAGCAAAAAAGTTAAATATTTTCCTGCAAGTCTCTTGACAATAGCAAATTCGTTTAGTATAATGGCTATAGCAAATAGCGTTAAGTTATTTGTAGACAACAGAATATCCGTCGTACGTCACGGTAATGGCGTAACCGCTCGGGCAAATCGGAATGCGGCCAGAAAGTTCTCCGACACTAAACAAGAGAACTATAACCAAACGAAAGGGATGATGAAATGGAAAACACGAGCTTTATGAAAGTGGACGAAGTGGCACAGGAATTGGGCGTTTCCAAATCCTACGCCTACAAGATCGTGCAAAAGCTGAATGAGGAACTGAAAAACAAGGGCTTCCTCACGATTTCGGGACGAGTCAACAAGCAATATTTTATGGAACGCACCTGCTACGGTGCTATTCAGAAAGAGAGGTAAAAATGTCCGTTTATAAAGATACCAAAAACAACTCTTGGAAGGTCTACTACCGTTTTACGGATTGGCAGGGCAAAGTCCACCAGTCTACAAAGCGTGGCTTTTCTACGAAGCGAGAGGCGCTTGCTTGGGAGCGTGAACAGCTCCACAAGGTAGAGGCTGATCTGGATATGACCTTTGAAAGTTTTATAGACACCTACACAGCTGATATGAAGAACCGGCTGAAAGAGAACACTTGGCACACGAAAGAGCATATCATCCGCACCAAGCTGCTTCCCTATTTCGCCAAGCGTAAAATGAACTCGATCCAGCCCAAAGACATTATCGCTTGGCAAAATGAGATGATCAAATGTCGGGATAAGAGCGGCGAGGCGTATTCGCCGGTGTATCTCAAAACCCTGCACAATCAGCTCAGTGCCATTTTCAATCACGCTGTGAAATTCTATGGGCTGAAAGACAATCCCGCCGCTAAGGTCGGCAATATGGGAAAGGCCAAAGCAAGAGAGATGCTTTTCTGGACGCAGGAGGAATACAAGAAATTTTCCGAAGAAATGATGGACAAGCCTGTTTCTTTCTATGCCTTTGAAATGCTGTATTGGTGCGGCATCCGGGAGGGTGAACTGCTGGCGCTGACCCCGGCGGATTTCGATTTTGACCGGGAGACGGTCACGATCAGCAAATCCTATCAGCGTATCGGTGGCCGGGACATCATCACTGACCCGAAAACGCCGAAAAGCAACCGGACGATCAAAATGCCGGAGTTCCTCTGTGAAGAAATGCAGGACTATATGAAACAGCTCTACCGAATCAGCAAAAACGACCGGCTGTTTGAAGTCACGAAAAGCTATCTTCATCACGAAATGGATAGAGGTGCCAAGGCCGCAGGAGTCAAGAGGATCAGAATCCACGATTTGAGACACAGCCATATTTCACTTCTGATTGAAATGGGATATTCGGCGGTAGCGATCGCTGACCGGGTAGGACACGAAAGTATCAATATCACTTATAACTACGCTCACTTATTCCCCTCTACACAAAGCGATATGGCAGACAAGCTCAATCAATTCAGAAAGGAAGGTGCGAACGATGTCATTGAAGAACAGAGACGAGCATAATCGCTGGCGCAGCAAAACGGTTGCTTTCCGGGTATCGCCGGAGGAAGATGCTAAAATTGAACGCTACGTGCAGCTCTCCGGGCTGACAAAGCAGGACTATATCACCCGGCGGCTCACCCACAAGGATGTGATGGTGCAGGGCAATCCCAGAGTTTTCAAGGCGCTGCGGAATCAGCTTGCCGAAGTGCTTTTGGAATTGCAGCGCATTGAGACTGGCGGCGCAGTCAATGATGAGCTGCTTGACCTAATTGAAATGATAGCCGATATTCTCGGCGGAATGAAGGAGGAATCTGAATGAACAAAGAAAAAGAAATGACCGCTCCCGTTGTATCTGTTGGCGCAGATACGGAGCAGTCATCCCAGAACCTTACTGACAATAGTTTAACCGATTTTGACCCGAATTTCAAGGGGTTTGATGAAATGCAGAGAGAAATTCTGCGAATGATGGACCCGTCCTACTTGAAAACCGTGTCAATGTCTGAACTGTTGGACAATGTGTACCAGAGCAAGCCGCCCCTTGTGGATGGTCTGCTCTACCGGGGTACTTACCTTTTTGTCGGCGCTCCGAAGCTGGGCAAGAGCTTCCTGATGACCCAGCTTGCCTATCATATCAGCACCGGGTCAGCTTGGCAGCGGCCTCGACGAGCAGCTCACTAATTTTCTGCGGGAGCATCCGGACACTTCCCTTATCATCATTGACACGCTCCAGAAGGTGCGTGAGGTCGGCGGGGACAACTACAGCTACGCCAACGATTATCAGATCATCACACGGTTGAAGGCGCTGGCGGATAGCTATGGCATCTGTCTGCTTCTTGTCCATCACACCCGAAAACAGCAGTCAGACGATAAGTTTGATATGATCTCCGGCACCAACGGACTGCTGGGTGCGGCGGATGGAGCATTTCTGCTTACCAAGGAAAAGCGCACCGGCAACGCCGCTTGCCTTGATGTATCCGGCAGAGATCAGCCGGATCAGCGACTGCACCTTTTCCGCAACGAGGAAACACTTGCGTGGGAGCTGGAGCGTGTGGAAACGGAGCTTTGGAAAGCGCCGCCGGAGCCGCTGCTGGAACAGGTTTCAGCTTTTCTTTTTTCGACTGGTAAGGATTGGGTGGGAACGCCCACAGAGCTTTCGGCACTTCTCGGCGTGGATATGAAGACAGAAGTTTCGGCGGGGTGCAGGGTGACCTTTTCAAAGGGCAGCCCTGCTGGGGAGGCAACCGCAGTTGCCGGGGCAACGCCCCACCGAGCGTGGCATTGTGCTGCGCTCAGTCTCCCCCTCGGAGAGCGCAATAGCATCTTTTGATGGCCGCAGGCTGTCAAAAGTGCTTTTGCGTTACTCTTGACAAGAGTAACAGAACCCCCGGCTGCGGCCGGAAAGAGAGAGGAAGTGAGATTTTATGAAGAGAACGATCAGCGCCGAGGTCGGTAAAGGCTCTGTCAACCACAACAGCCGCAAATTTCGGGCGGAGAATGTGGATGGAAACCGCACACACCTGAATATTGACTACTGCAATGAGCGCATCCAGACCGTGTACCACCAGCTTTTCGATGAAGCTCTGAAACGCTACAACGAGAAGCAAACCCGTGCAGACAGGCGTATTCCAAACTACTATGAAAAAATCCGTTCCGGCAACCAGGAGAAACCTTTTCACGAGATCATCCTGCAAATCGGAAACAAGGAAGATATGAGCGCCACCGGCGAGTATGCGGAGCTGGCTCGGACGGTACTGGACGAGTACTATCGAGGCTTTCAGGAGCGCAATCCAAACCTCCGGGTGTTTTCGGCACATCTGCATATGGACGAGGCAACGCCACACATCCACATTGACTTTGTGCCATTCACCACCGGGAGCAAGCGAGGACTTGATACCCGTGTGTCGCTGAAGCAGGCGCTGGCAGCGCAGGGCTTCAAGGGCGGCACTCGTGGTGCAACGGAATGGGCGCAGTGGGTACAGTCCGAAAAGGAACAACTGGCCGCCGTGATGGAGCGGTACGACATCCAGTGGGAGCAGAAAGGCACCCACGACAAGCACCTCTCCGTTCTGGATTACAAGAAGCAGGTGAAAGAGGTTATCCGAGAGGTGTTCTACCACTATTACAAGGCTCTGGACAGCTATCACCGGCTGAACACCACCAACGGGCGGCTCTACCGAGAGAATGAACATCTGACCGCAACCAACGACCGGCTCAAAGGAGAAAATGATGCCCTACGCTCGGAACTGAAGGATTTCCGCTTTCTGCGGAAGGTTCTTGGAAGTCAGCAGATCGACAATCTGATTGCGCAGGCAAAAGATATGGAGCAGCAACGAAAGCAAAATCAGCGCACAAGGCGCAGAAATACAAATTATGAAAGGTAGGAACAGACAATGGCAAAGACGATTTTTGAGGAAATGGGCGGTACTTATACGCAGGTCGGGGATTATCTTCTCCCCGATCTAGAACTGCCCGAAGAAGAACAGCAGCCTATCGGTGTGTGGGGGCAGCGCCACCGGCGTTACCTGAAGGAGCATCGCAGGGCAAGCTATGCGACCCTGCTCACCGGCGGCAGATTGAACAGCTATCTTGCCGACATTGACCGTCAGGCAGAGGAAATGTTTCTTCGGCTGGTAAAGCAGATGGTAGAGGCAGAAGGTGTCACGGAGCAACTCAAGGCAGGCAACCAGATGGAGTGGGTCGGCAGGATGAATAACATCCGAAATCGGGCTATGGAGATTGTAAATAACGAGTTGATCTACGCCAGAGAGCCAGCAGCCCGTATTTCCACTTCTGAAACCTTGGAGCCGCCCAAAGTGTTTTGGAAATACTACGATTTGTTCCGGCGCAAAAGGATCTCATTGAGTGAATATGCTGCCGCTACGGGATTATCGGCTTTTGCAATCCAGCATTTTTTGAAGAATGTTGTTGAGAAAAGTCCAAAAGCCATTGAAAAGCTTAAGCAAATATGATATACTATATACTGTATAAGTATCTGGAGGTGCCGAAATGCAGATTGCTGATTATATAGACGCCGATCTTTTAGATAAATTCGAATTCCACAACTATAACCACGCTATTGAAATCATTACTCAAGCGTTTCCTGAGGAGTGGCGTGAGGTCGTTGAGTGCCTAAGAAAACTCGACATTACCACAGACGATCTTCGTGAAGCGGGCGGAAACGAGACTAAGATTCCGAAGAAATTTGATGATGTCCTCTACCCGTATGGGTGGAGAGAAATCCGGATTTCTGGTGACTTACACATCAAGTTTTATCCAAGACAAGCCGATCAAAGGGGACGCTTTTCCAGCGTTCCCTTTGAGGAGCGTGTGACGGAGAACTACATCGACGGTCATAATATTGATTTTTTGA
>PPYF01208685.1_pt1 | contig 24395 bp, 23 predicted proteins | sample 1559871 | NCBI WGS metagenome assembly PPYF01 (sample SAMN08240021, study PRJNA423297) | Human gut metagenome, whole genome shotgun sequencing project. | reverse complement strand
TTCGTTCTAAAAAATGGTGACATTTTTTAAATCTGGAAAAAAAGTAACTTTACAACGATAAAAAGTGGATTTTCCAATGGAAAATCATGTAAATTCCGCTGAAAAATGGTGACAATTTTTCTAAAAGTTCGTAACTGTTCAGTACCTTCACAGTTACGAGCAAAAATCCCATCGCCGGAGGCGATGGGATTTTTGCTCGTATGTCTCGGGATTGGCTTGCATTCACAAACCAACACCTCGCGGAACAGTGGACTGCTGAATAGTCACAAAATTTCAATATTTGCTTTTTTTCACATTTTGACTTTTTATAAAGTCCCTGCTATAATATTTATCATGATTCACATTCCTTTAAAATGTACATTTTATCATATCTATCGTAAGGAGGACACATCTTATGACTTTATCTCGTCGTATCAAAACACAAAAACAACAATTAGAGAAAGAACTTCAAAAAAGCCAAGCATTTCTCAAAAGTGCTCCGGAAGGCGCCCTGATCTGCCAGAAAACTCTCCATGGAGTTAAATGGCTGCAACGACAAGAACCGAAAGATTTAGAAACAAGCAGAAAACGAATCTACATTTCTCAGAAAAATAAATCTCTTGCTGAACAACTCGCTTTGAAAAAGTATCACAAATATAAAATTCAGGAAATAAATGAGGAATTAAAAGCTCTCAATGCATATCTGAAATATCACAAAGAAAATCCATCAAAAATGACAGGAAAAATTTTAAATACCGTAGGCCTTCAGGAATTGCTCCAGCCTGTTATCTGTCCTCTTTCCGAAGAATTGAAACACTGGATGTATGCCTCTTATAAGCAAAATCCCCTATACCCGGAGCAAAGAAATATCAAGACTCTTTCAGAACAAAAAGTCCGTTCAAAATCAGAATCCCTGATTGCGCTGAAACTTACAGAGTTTCAAATTCCCTTCCGCTATGAAGCAGAATTATATTTGGAGGAACAAATTTATTATCCTGATTTTACTCTGCGACATCCCGATACCGGAAACTTCTTTTATTGGGAACATTTTGGATTGATGGACAATCCTGCTTATGCTGAAAAAGCCTTTGATAAACTAGGAACTTACATAACACATGGAATCTTTCCTTTTGCAAATCTCCTTATGACTTTTGAATCCAAAGAAAATCCTCTGGACATTGAGCAGGTAGAAGCACTGATTCAATACTACTTTACCTGATTTTCTTATACAAAAAACCTCATCAAATACACAAACATCCTTTTATTTGCATATCTGATGAGATTCTAGAGTTCTTAACATATTTTTTCTATTACGCCATCATCCATCTCATAAACATGATCACACAAAATTTCCACATCCTGCGGGTTATGTGTTGCCATTAAAATGCTGTTTCCTGCTTTCTTATACTCTAAAAAAATTTCTCTCATTTGCGATACTCCTTTTTTATCCAATCCATTCATAGGTTCATCTAAAATCAAAATGGTCTGCTTTTCCATAATTGTCTGCGCTATTGCGAGACGCTGTTTCATTCCAAGTGAATAATTTTTTACTTTTTTATTTTTCACTTCCCCAAGACCTACCATCTCAAGAATATCTTTAACTTCTTTTTTTCCTATCTTATGGCTTAAATCCGCTAAAAATTTCAAGTTCCAATATCCTGAAAAATTCTCCAAAAATGCTGGATTTTCAATAAGAACTCCAAGATTTTTTATAACCTCCGGTTTTTTCACTGTATTTTCTCCTAAAACGCGAATTTCTCCACTATCTTCCAAAAATATTTTGCAAATACATTTTAATAAAACTGTTTTTCCAGATCCATTTCTTCCTATAATACCGCAAATTTCCCCTTTATTTACAGTCAAATTTATATTTTTTAACACTGCATGATCTTTAAAGTTTTTATTAACACCAATTACCTCTATCACCGAATTCATATTCCTATACTCTCCCCTTTTATACAAGATCTTTTTTTCGTCCCATTATAAAAATCAAACTAATCAGAATAATATTAATTAAAATAATCCCTATCCCCCCCTGATACAAAGTTGGATGCATTCCATCTATCTCCTGATGCATCCAATTTAGATTCGCCCATGCTGTCGGAAAAATCCAAAAAACCCATTCTGGAAAACTACTGATTCGTATCGTAAATAAGATCATGATTGAAACAACCACAACTCCTGTTTTTCTTCCAAAATATAGATTTAAGAAAAAGAACAGGAACCCTATAAATGAAATCACAAAAAAGCCTAAAATAAACTGCACAATCATTGCCTCCAAAGGTGAATATCTGCTAATAATGTAATAAGGAACTGTAAGATTCATATTAAACTCCATTGCTGCATCTGTTTGTGCTATTGTATTCCACAGACTTCCCCAAGTGTTTGCAAACTGCAAATTCGGCGCTAATACCAATATACTAATTATCAAAACACCCACAAGATAAACAAAAGACGCAAAAAGAACATAATATATTTGCCCTAAAAACCACCCAGGCCTTCCAACTCGAACCAAAACAATAATTTGATCCTCACTCCAGAAAGGTGCCTCAACAAATAATATCGCACATCCGACCAAAATAAAAAATCCCATATATGAATCCGAAAAAAGAAACGGAAATAAATATGGCGTTGCATCTACACCTGTAGCTCCTATCATTGTATGTATAGGAAGCACTCTGGAAAAAGCAAAAATTCCTAGACAAATCATCGTCATATAAACTTCTGGTTTTTTTATCCATTTGCGTAGTTGCATAAAACTGATAGATACAGGAACAAAAAACATCCTATTCATTTTGATATCTCTCTTTCACTTTATACATAAACAAAATTGCCGATAATCCCATCCAAAACAAAATATTAAAAATCAATTTTATCAAAAAAACTTCCAGGGTTTTAGATCCTCCTACTAAGAGCAAAAAAACATTATCCCAGTCAAATATCCCTGGTAATTTCAATACATAGGTCGCTAAGGTTATATTTACAAAGAATATTAATATAGGCATACACAATACCGTAAATTTATGCGGAAGCCATGCTGAAACAGCCATCGTAATACTACACACCAACGCGGATAATACTGCATTCAAAAGACATTGAAGTAATGCCACTAAAATATAGTGTTCTATTGTCCAAGATCCCAAAAACATCGCTTCTGACATCCATCGAAGTACATTTTCCTCTGGTGCCGGCATGATACACATTAACACTCCCAAATATCCTGTAATCCCTAACATACAAGCTCCAAAAGTCACTGTTGCAGCTGAACCAATTTGTCCCAAAACATAGCAACGTATTCCCTTTTTTTGAATAATTTTCCTATAGTACTTTTTCTCATATTCTTCACAAAATCCCATTCCGCCTGCAAAACAAGAAAATACCAACATAAGATGCATGGTTGTTGTAGTTCCCTGAATCAACATAAATTTGGAAAACCAATCGTCTGCTGGTAGTGGCTTTGTCATGCCCATACACCATGATAAAAAAACCAAAATAGCAGCGATTATAAATCTTCCCGAAAGCAAACTTTTACGGATTCCCATCCAATAGCACTCCATACAGCTTTTATCCTTTCATTCTACTATGATTTCCTCTCCTGTACATGCATCAACAAATACCTTTATTTCTGGATTTTCCTTTGTTGTCTTAATAGAAAATGCATATATAGGACTTAATTGAACCTCATTTTGATTGCGGTAGTTTTCTTTTTGATAATAGCACAAGTCACAACTAGAAATATATATTTTTTCTTCCGAAATAATATCTGTATATTTTCTTTCTATTACATCCTGCGCCTTTGAAGGATCAACCAATTTAACTATTTCATCTGGGGTATATTGACAAACATAAGCTACACTTATCATTTCCACGCCCTCTTTACTGACCAATGCACTCACATAAGGTTCAGCGCCCATATACGTATCTTCTTTTCGAAAAATATCCAAATCATCTTTGGTTGGCTGCAGAAAAAAGCGATAAAATTCTCCCTGCGCAATCGTAGCACCTTTTGCACTTTCATCTCCCGCTTCTATAAATCTTTGATTTGCTTTTTCCATTGATTCTGTATCCATAGCATATGCTACATATTTTTCCGGAAAAGTATATCCCACTGCTGCTCCAAATGCCTGTATTTTTTCAAAGGCTTCCTCCCGGGAAAAGCCCTTAAATTCCCGGGAGGTAGAGAATAAGTCACCAGTGTAAAACTCGCTTGAAGCCAGTTGCAAAAAGTCTGCTGAATTTACATAATCTAATGTATAAAAAAAGAAATTGTCATTTGCCACAGATAACATTTTCTCATCTTGAAATCTCTTTTCCACATAGTTCTCCTCTTCATAACTATCAATAAGATTTTCCAATTTTAAAAACTGCTCTGCTGACTCTATCCACTGAAAATAGTCAACACTCTCACCTGTATATGTAATTATTTCCTGTCCCAAAGGTAGTTGTGGCAAAGAATATCCATTTTCGTACACAATTTGCATAGTAGGCACCTCAGATCTTTCTTCTCCTTGCTCTGCATCTGACGTTCCACATCCTGTACATAATATTAATAATACTATTAAAATAGCTGATGACATTTTTCTCTTCATTCTAGTTCCTCTTATCCAATTTCTAATTTTGCTTCATTTATAGAAACTTCCCTTTTGGTAAATTTCAGATAACATTTTTTCTTGCTCGTAATTTTTCCCAACATCACTTTTCCATATCTGCCATATACTGATTAAATCCATCGATAAACAAAACATTTTGCTTCTTATATTTCTCACTGTTCCGAAACAGTACGGCTTTCACCAGAGGATCCTGTTTTACCTCTTCCCAATCATTTTCTTCTATACTCCATATATATGTATTAGAGGTAAGTCCCCAGGAACGGTAAGCTTCTTCTGGATTTTCTGCATCTTTCAATGCGTCTTCCACCGTCTCTTCCGTGCCCCACAATTCAGTTCCATCGTCTCCCACTACTTTTTCCAAATTAGGTAATTCTTCTACATAAGTTCTTCCTTCCCATATATCTCCCCAATACGAAAATCCCGGCAGGGAGCAATACATTTCACTCTTCTTTTCTCCAAAAGCTTTTGTCAACTTTTTCGCCGCCACATCCACTTCTTTCTCGGAAGGGAATTCTGCATAGATTAAAACCAACTCCGCCTTTTCCCGCTCTTCTCCCATAAACTGAAGAAATACTCTTGAAGCATCCGTTCCCAGAAGTTCCACATCTTCCAATTCCATGGAATATCCGACCACACGCTCCTCTTCATAATACGGCTCGATCTGCTCCTTCATCTGATTTTTTTCCATTTCCCATCCAAAATTCTCCTTCACCTCTGAAAAAGTAGTTCCAAAAGCCTCTCGCACAAGTTCTGGAGATTTAGACGCTTTAGAACCACCACAACCGCCTAAAAAAACTGTTAAAACTAAAATACCCGCCAAAATTTTCTTCATAATATTCACCTGCTTTCCGTTATTTATTTTGTATTTATTGTTATTTTATCATTGTTTTCTTTTTATTTCTATTGATTTTCATAAAAATACAGAATATCACCTTTAAAATTTACTTGCTTTTTTTATACAAAAACCTCATCAAATACACAAATATCCTTTTATTTGCCTATCTCATGAGGTTTCTACTTGTTATCTGTCTTTTCCCATACTTCAAGAAAATTCTTTTAATTTCCCCGCATCTATTTCATATACATGATCACAAAGGGTTTCTATATCCTCTCGGTTATGGCTTGCCAATAAAATCGTAATCCCTTTTTCCCTTAATCGAATAAATAACTCTCTCATTTCACGCACACCTTGATTATCCAGTCCATTCATGGGTTCATCCAAAATGAGAATCTGTTGATATTCCATAATTGCCTGCGCAATCCCCAACCTCTGGCGCATTCCCATAGAATATTTCCCCACCTTTTTATTCACTGCATTTCCCAGTCCAACCAGATTCATAACCTCCACAATATCCATATGCTCTTTATCCGATAGCGCTGCTAAAAGCTCCAGATTCCTTTTTCCGCTATATTGACGTAAAAAACCCGGTTCCTCTATGATTACGCCTAATTGTGTCCGATCTACCTGGATTGTCCCCGTATCATTATTCAAAAGACCGCAAATACATTTAAATAATACCGTTTTCCCAGAACCATTTCTTCCGCTAATCCCATAAATCTTTCCCCGCTCTACCTCCAAAGAAACATCATTCAACACCGTTTCTGTTCCAAATTTTTTTTCGATATGCGCTACAGAAATTACAATTTCTCCCATGAACGTCCCCTTCCTTTATCCTTTAGCAATATCCGTTTTCATTGTTTTCCATCCAGCCAATATTCCAAAAAAAATACTTCCTATAGACAAAAATACCGCTGCATTGCCTATAGAAATTCCATGAGCAGCATAGCGAGAAAGATTTCCAATATCTGCCCATCCACTGGGCACAAAATACATCATCCATTGAGGCATATATTGAACTCTTGTAACAAGTAAAATAGATGCCATTACGATTGATAAACTTAAAATCTTTCCCAAATACATATTCAAAAACCACATACACATTCCATAGAAAATACAAATCAGACAGCTCATTCCAAAAACAAGCAAGGTAGCCCGTAAAGGCTGATAATTCATAACTATTTCAGGACTTATATAGAAAGAAAATCCCAATTCCGAAGCTTTGTCCGTCAACGCCAGCGTAGTCCACACCCTGCCCCATTCATTTTGAAAAGTAATTTTTGTCGAAAGCATCGGGATACTAATAATCCCCCAACAGATCATATACCCAACACTGACCGCAACGATATAAAATATCTGTCCAACCACCCATCTTAATCTTCCACATCGTATCATTACAAAAAGTTTTTCCTTATCATAAAAAGGGGCATCCACAAAGAACAATAAAATTCCCGCAAAAATCAACGCTGCACAAAATCTTCCGTTCAGAAAAAAAGGAAATAAAAACGGAGTAACTTTTTCTCCTGTTTCTACCAGGAATTCATACAGGGGATCCAAAAAACTTTTCATAAAGATAAATAAACAAATAGGAACCGTATAAATTTTATAATTTTTCGATAATATGCGTAATTGATACAAGCATACTTTCAAACCATACTGTATTGTTTTCATTGAAATTCCCCCTTCACTTTACGATACATAAGTATTCCGCCAAAACTTCCCAAACATATCGTTGCAAAACAAGCGTAAGAGAAAAAAATCACCGGATCTTTTGTATAACAATGCATACATTCATATACACTCTCTATACATAGCATCGGATAATTCTGGAAAAATCCTGCAAAAATATAATAAAAACAATAATATAGCAAAAATGGAATCATATATATCCCAAGAGATTGATGGATGTACGTGGAAAATGTCATAGATAATACGCACATCACTCCACATAATACTCCATACAACACCGTTTGAATTGCCACAACAAGCCCCGTATGCTTTATCATCAAATCACTGAGGCAACTCATAGGCGCAAAATTTTCAAGGGTAAAACTCTCCTGAGCCACAAACGGAATCAGGCACATCTCTTTCAGTAAAAACACTAATGTTCCCAGAACACAGATAGAAAACGCAGATAAAAAACTCACGACCAGCTTGGAACAGACATATTTTTTTACCCCTGTCCGCAAAATACTATAACGCAAAAAATGGTTCTCCTTTTCTTCCATATGCGCAGACAAAAACGGAATGGAAGATATCAAAATCGCCATCAGATATGTAATCGAACGCCCCCATACATTGATAAAAAGATACAAGACGTCTTCTTTTTGTTCAAAACGTTTACTGTTTAGTTCCCATACCAGAAACATCAAAAAAACCGCCAACGGAAATTTCCAGTTTTTAAATGCCCTCGACAGATCAGCTTTCAGGATTGATTTCACATAGATCCCTCCTCTGCTCTCATTTTATCCTATATTTTCCAACGTTTCTGCATCATAATAGTAATTCTTTATATATCCCGGATCATCTTCTCCATTTTTCACCAATACAGAACATTTCCAGACTGGAACAATTTCCGACACTCCTGTTTCATAATCCATTCCAATAACCGCCTGACAAAGCTCAATCTGCTGAAGTTCATAAGTCGTTTCCGAAATAATATCCTTTAATACATTCGCCAAACGTTCGGCTACTTTTTTCGGAGACTGGACACTGATTTCTTTTTCTTTCTTAAGCGGACAATGTCCATTAACGGTAAGAGAAATAATTCCCGTTTTATCATAAATAACCGTTACATTCTCTTCATCAATGCCTTCTCCCGTTATTTGCGGAATAACAGGATATCCTTCCCACACGAGACGCGTCTTAAAATAATAACAATCATCATCTATCGTCCACTGTTCCTTTTTCTCAAAAGCTTTCACATCATCCGCTTGATACATCTGATAGATATTATTTTCTTCCTGTTCCATCGTCACATGATCCATAACATAACAGGTATAATCATTGGAAACCTCTACACCCATTTCATTCAGAAAAGATTTTACCTGATTCCATGCTTCATCCTGAGATATAAAATCAAGATCCTTTCTTTTTTGGTATAACTCTCCATTGTAATCGCTAAACCTTTCATCATCCATGATTGTATTCAATATATAAGTTGCCTGCTCACTAAAATAATTCAATACATTTACCGTTGAAATATAAAGTCCTGTCGTTTCCGTCAAACTATAATTTTCCGTTTGATAATTTTCATCAAAATCCGTGGTTTCCTTATCAATAATGGGCTGCCCTTTCGTAAACATTTCCACAATGTGTTCTCTGGAATCCCACAAAGTATTTCCAGACTGAATTACTTTTACACCTTCCCCCTCTACAAAATCTTCCGGGTAAAAACACTCTGCATTTACTTTAACATTTTCACTGACATCCAACTGAATCGTATCCGGGAATTCAGATTTTTCTTCCTTTGTACTGCCTTCTTGTGTTGCTTCATTCTGTTCTTTTGTATCAGCTGCCTTTTCCGTACCTGATTGACATCCTGCAAGAAAGCAACAGGTTAATAAAATCGCTGCTATTTTATATATCTTCATACTTTCGTCCTTTGCTGATTAATTAGCAGGGGGCGGTAAATTACCGCCTCCTACACAACTATTATCTTTAAACTGATTTACGGTGTCCATCTTCCACTTAAAACAGCAGTCCCAGAATAAAATTGCTCTGCTGATAATTGATGTGTATCACCAGCTTTACGAGAAACTGTATAGCCTAATTTTTTTCTCGGTTGCGTTGATTCCCAAGACCATGGGTTTGTTAGTTCTCTTGCTGCATATCCTGCTGGTGAAACCCACATAGATATTACCGCATTATTACTTCTTGTAAAGGAAGTTACAGTAATGTATGCCGCTTGTTCATTATCTGCTTTTGATGCTACATACCCTGTATTAAAATGATTACTTCCATGCTTATAACTCTCGTCCATATGAAAAATAAAATCTCTCGTTTGTGCAAACACCGTTGATGTGGAGGACATTAATGTTCCTATTGCTAAGCCTAAAACAATCTTTCTCTTTAATTTCATCATATGTACCTCCTTGTTCATATCATTTACACTTTTTAACCCTTTACTGATACATCGGAATCACCCCTCTTTTCTTCAAATCTTCATTTTTTATAAGACATTGATGACAACAGCATTGTTTCCGCAAAAACTGGTAGAATTATCAACCATCTTATATCGGCTTTGCAAAAACTCATGATTATCACATTACACGCCAGCCATATAAAACTTCCTTTTCTTTTTCTCCTTAAAATTTTTTCGTCTGTTATAGGATTTTTTTCCGAATTTCTTGGCGCATAGCGAAATATCATCCATGCAGAATGAAAAATCATCAGAAATTGTACAATCACTGCACCTTCAAAATTTATTTTACTCACAAGCGCCGCACCGAGACATACCAACGCCATTACAGAAAAGCACCCAATATGTGTTTTGCAATGATATCCTCCCGTCCAATATCGCATTCCGCAAAAAACTGTCATTGCCAAAAGAACCTCTGCAAACATTCCCAGAATAGCTCCTGCCGCCAGTATTCCCACTACCTTAAGTGTTGTATTTAGAAAGAGTTCAATTCCGTAGATAACAATAGGATATTGACTCTCAGCAATTCCTTCATTGCGCAAACACCACAGACCTAATTTTCTACTAATTGCGTTCATCTTTCATTTTCTTCCGTAATTCTTCCGGTACATTAATTTCAAAAACTCCCAATACGAAACTTTTTCCCACTACATGAATCGCTCTCTGAATTGCTTTTTCCCCAATTATTTTTGCTATTTTCCTTTTTACTTCTTTCATATTTTTTGACTTTTTTCCTCCTCTTTGTTATAATGTTTACACGGATTATATCATACCTTTAAGCGTTGCGAACATTTTCGTCATGAACGTTACTTTTTTCGTCATGAACGTTACTCATTCATAAATCAAGGGGAGGATTTTATGGAGATTTGTATTTCTGCGCTGCTTTCAGCCTCTAGTGCAACAATGGGCTTCTTTGGACTTATCTTTTTTCAAACTAAGAAAAGAACGATTCTTCTCTATTTTTTATACTATATATTACTTTTCTTTTTTGTCGCTCCTTACATCGGACAGTGGGTTACTATTTTCCTAATCGCAGGGGCTTGCTTGATTATATGGTTTTCTTTCCACCATATTTTATATATTGCCTTGTCTCTGGTGGGATACTTTATTTGTGTTTTGCTTAACCATGCTATTTCCATCCCTGCTAATTTTGCAGGAATTTCTATAGCGAAAATACAGGCAGATTATTTCATCCTGTTTTCTTTGGGATTTTTTCTGCTCTCCGCTTTGGTAAATTGCCTGATCGGTCGTTTTCTCATTACCCCACGCATCACCCTGCTGGAAAACTGCCCTCCCCGGTTCCTTTGGGCGTTTCTTCTGGAACTTTTACTGGGAGCGTGTCTTTCCACCTTCAATATTATCTACGGTGAAATAGTTCATTACCCTATACAGGTATTGACCGTCAACGGTATTCTCGTTTCCGTACTGGTTCTTTCTTCAGCAGTGCTTTTTTACATTCTGTACCAGATTCTCTTACAGAATCAACAGCTTGTTCTTCAACAGCAGGAACAGGCAATCACGCAGGAGTACATGACACAAATGGAAGATCTTTATCAGGAAATGTGCACTTTTCGTCATGACTACAAAAATATTCTCAGTACCATGGGATATTATATAGAACACAAGGAGCTGGCGCATCTGGAAGAATATTTCCATCAGAAAATTCTCCCCACCGCCTCTTCCCTTCCCGGACAGGATTTCATTCTGGGAAAGCTGTCGCAGGTTCAAGTGGCTCCCATCAAGAGCCTTCTGTGCAGTAAGCTTTGTATCTGCCAGAATAAACAAATTCCTTTTTCTTTATCGATTCCGCAACCTGTAACCCAATTTCCCATGGATATTCTTTCCCTCAGTCAGATTCTGGGGATTTTGTTGGACAATGCCATTGAGGCTGCGATACAAACAGAACAACCTTATGTGGAGATTAATCTGTTGCTACTGGAAGAGAATATTTACATAGAGATTAAAAACAGAACACTTCCTCTGACTGTACCAATCTCAGAACTTTCTCGCCATGGATTTTCCACAAAGAAAGGACATACCGGACTTGGTCTGCACACCGTACAGAAACTCCTTGCTCCCCTCGAACATGTACAATTCTCTCTGGAAGTGCAGGACGATCTGTTTTCTGCTAAACTGATTTTAGAAAAGGAAATTTTATGATACCTATTCTGATTTGTGATGATGACACGCTCTGGACCCAGAAACTTTCCAGAGAAATCGAACGTTTTCAAATAGCAAGTGACTGGGAAGTTTGCCTTACCCACGTTTCTCATACACCGGAAATATTTTTACAATATCTGAGACAGGAACGCCCCCAGATGGGTATCTATCTTCTGGATATTGATTTACAATCAGACATCTCCGGTATGGAATTAGGAAAAGAAATCCGCCGTCTGGATTCTTCTGCTCAATTAATTTTTATTACCACCCATGACGAACTGGTGTTTCCTACTTTATCTATGGGATTCGGGGTCTGCAACTTTATCATAAAAGATCAGGAAAATTGGAGAGAGCAATTACATCAGACTTTTCAAAATATCGAAGCCTTTTTCCGTTCCTGGAATCATCCCCAAACGCCATCTCTCACATTAAAATGCGGCAGCCTCCGGGAAACGCTTCCCAAACAGGATATTTACTTTATTACTTCTATAAAAAATACCCACCGGGTTCAGATTTGTTCAAAAAACGGATATCGGGACGCGCCTTTATCTCTGACAGAACTGGAAAAACAACTGGGAGAAGATTTTGTTCTCTGCCGCCGGGATTGTCTCGTAAATCTCACGCATATCCAGCATATGGATCATCTGACCCGCCAACTAACTCTGGACAACCAGGAAAAAATAAATTGTTCTATTCGGGGATGGAAATCACTCAAACTGCGTCAGCCATTCCTTTGAAATGCACATATTTTCATTCATATCTATAGCAAGGAGGCACATCTTATGACTTTATCTCATCGTATTCAAACAAAGAAACTTCAATTAGAAAAAGAACTTCAGAAAAGCAAAACATTTCTGGAAAGCGCCCCGGAAGGCGCTCTGATCTGCCAAAAAACGCCACATGGAGTCCGATGGATGCAAAAACAGGAGGTCAATGGAACAAGAAAGTATATTTCTCAAAAGAACAGAAATCTGGCAGAACAGTTGGCTTTGAAAAAATATCACACCTATAAGATTCAGGAAATAAGCGAAGAATTGAAAGCTCTCAATGCCTATCTGAAATATCATAAAGAAAATCCCTCAAAAGCAGCTCTTAAAATTTTAAATGCCGTAGGTTTTCAGGAATTACTCGAACCCGTTCTCTTTTCTTTATCTGACGAATTAGAACAGTGGTCTCATGATTCTTACCAACAAAACCCATTCTATCCAGAACAAAGAAATATTAAGACTCTCTCCGGGCAAAAAGTACGCTCAAAGTCAGAAGCACTGATTGCCATAAAACTTACAGAATTTGGAATTCCCTTTCACTATGAAGAAGCTCTGCCTCTGGAGGAAAAAGTATACTATCCAGACTTTACCCTGCGCCATCCTGAAACCGGAAAGTTCTTTTATTGGGAACATTTTGGAATGATGGACAATCCTTCCTATGCTCAAAAAGCTGCCGATAAAATAGCATCTTATGCCACACATGGAATCTTCCCTTTTGTAAACTTCTTTATGACTTTTGAATCTAAAGATCACCCCCTGGATCTTGAACAAGTGGAAGCACTGATACAATACTATCTCACTTGATACGAAAACTTACTTTTCTAAAAATCTTCACTACTTTTTCTTCAGAAAAATAGTGAAACTTTTTCAAATTCATTAAAATATGCACTTTTCAACTTCAAAAACGGGTATTTCAGAAAAAATATATATCCAAAAGTAGTGAAGAATTTCTAAAATCCGCGAAATGTGCACTTTTCCAGATTCCCGTCCATCCACAAGCACCAAAAACCCCGGTCGCAAGGACCGGGGTTTTATTTTATCTATTACTCTTCGTTTCCGTACAGAGTAACCAGTTTTTTCAGATATGTGTATCTGTCTTTTGCCTGTTCTTCGTTCAGCGCAAACAATCTTGCAGCTTTTTCCGGATTGGAACGTTTCAGAGAATTGTAACGAACCTCTCCATCCAGGAATGCCTGGTAATCATCTGTAGGCTCTTTGGAGTCCAGAGTGAATTTGTTTTCTGCTGCAGGGTTGAAACGGAAGTTGTGCCAGTATCCGCACTTAACAGCCAATTCTTCCTCCGTCTGAGCTTTGCTCATACCTTTCTTGATACCATGGTTGATACATGGAGCATAAGCAATGATCAGAGATGGTCCCGGATATGCTTCTGCCTCTGCCAGAGCTTTTACTGTCTGGTTGAAGTCAGCACCCATGGAAATCTGAGCTACATATACATAACCGTAAGACATAGCGATGGAAGCCAGGTCTTTCTTCTTAGTTTCTTTTCCGCCTGCTGCGAACTGAGCGATTGCTCCGGTAGGTGTAGATTTGGAGGACTGTCCGCCTGTGTTGGAGTAAACTTCTGTATCAAATACCATGATGTTAATATCTTTTCCACTTGCTAATACGTGGTCAACACCACCGAATCCGATATCGTAAGCCCATCCGTCACCACCGAAGATCCACTGAGATTTCTTAGCCAGGAAGTCTTTATTCTTAACGATATCACGGCATACGTCACAGTCAACACCAGAGAGAACCTCTACCAGTTTGTCTGTTGCAGAACCGTTTGTAGCGCCTACGCTGAAAGTATCCAGCCATTCTTTACATGCAGCTTTTACTTCTTCAGAAGCAGCTTCGTTAGCCATTACGGATTCAACTTTTCCTTTCAGGCCGTCACGCATTGCTTTCTGAGCCAGCAGCATACCATAACCAAACTCTGCGTTATCTTCGAACAGAGAATTGGACCATGCCGGACCCTGTCCTTTTGCATTTACAGTGTAAGGTGTGGACGGTGAGGAGTTACCCCAGATAGAAGAACATCCTGTAGCGTTAGCGATGTACATTCTGTCACCGAACAGCTGAGTGATCAGTTTTGCGTAAGGTGTCTCACCACAACCTGCACAAGCTCCGGAGAACTCAAGGAGAGGCTGTTTGAACTGAGAACCTTTTACTGTATTCTCTTTGAATTTAGCGATAACATCTTTTTTCTCCGGCAGAGTTACTGCATAATCGAAGAATTTCTGAGATCCTACATTTGCTTCCATGTTTTCCATAGCCAGGGCTTTCGCACCTTTCTTTCCAGGACAAACATTTGCACAGGAACCACATCCGGTACAATCCAGTGCGGATACTGCGATAGCAAATTTGTATTCTTTCATACCGGTCATATCCAGAGATGCTGGAGCTTTTTCTGCTTCTTCAGCAGTCATAGCTACCGGACGGATAACTGCGTGCGGACAAACGTATGCACAACGGTTACACTGGATACAGTTTTCCGGATTCCATACAGGAATATTTACTGCGATACCACGTTTCTCGTATGCAGATGTTCCGGATGGAGTTGTTCCATCTACATAATCTTTGAATGCAGATACAGGCAGGCTGTTACCTTCCTGAGCAGATACTTTAGACTGAATGTTGTTAACAAAGTCAACAGCATCTTTTCTTCCGCTTTCTGCATGAGTCATTACCAGACCTTCATCAGCTGCATCTTTCCAGCTTTCCGGTACCTGAACTTCAACGATCTGTTTAGCACCTTCATCGATAGCTGCCCAGTTCTTAGCTACTACATCATCACCTTTACGTCCGTATGTAGCTTTTGCTGCTGCTTTCATCAGCTCGATGGCATGCTCTTCAGGAATGATAGCTGCCAGTTTGAAGAATGCAGACTGCAGAATGGTATTGATACGTGTTGGTCCCATACCAGTCTCGATACCGATCTTCACACCGTCGATCGTGTAGAACTTGATACCGTGGTTAGCAATAAATGCTTTTACCTGTCCTGGCAGATGTTTTTCCAGACCTTCCATATCCCATGGGCAGTTCAGAAGGAATGTACCGCCGTCAACCAATTCCTGAACCATATTATATTTGTTAATATAAGATGGATTATGGCAGGCAACAAAGTTCGCCTGTTTGATCAGGTATGTGGATTTGATCGGTTTCTTACCAAAACGCAGGTGAGACATTGTCACACCACCGGATTTTTTGGAGTCATAATCAAAATATGCCTGTGCATACATGTCTGTGTTGTCACCGATGATCTTGATGGAGTTCTTGTTAGCACCTACAGTACCGTCTGCACCCAGACCCCAGAACTTACAGTTGATAGTTCCTTCCGGAGTAGTAACCAGAGGAGCGCCAACTTCCAGAGACAGATTGGTAACATCATCAACGATACCGATTGTGAATTTCTCTTTTGTTGTATTTTCAAATACAGCTACGATCTGTGCCGGAGTTGTATCTTTAGATCCCAGTCCGTAACGTCCTGTGAAGATTGGTGTGTCGTTGAACTTCGTTCCTTTTAAAGCTGCAACAACATCCAGATACAGAGGCTCGCCCAGAGCGCCTGGCTCTTTTGTTCTGTCCAGAACAGAAATCTGTTTTACAGTCTCAGGAATAGCGTCAACCAGCGCCTGTGCACAGAATGGTCTGTACAAACGAACTTTTACTACGCCGACTTTTTTGCCTGCTGCCATCAGGTAATCGATGGTTTCTTCGATCGTATCGTTCACAGAACCCATAGCGATAATTACATGTTCAGCATCCTCAGCACCGTAGTAGTTGAACAGTTTGTAGTTTGTTCCAATCTTTTCATTTACTTTATCCATGTACTCCTGTACAACTGCCGGAAGAGCATCATAATAGGAGTTGCATGCTTCTCTTGCCTGGAAGAAGATATCCGGGTTCTGAGCAGAACCTCTCTGGCATGGATGGTTTGGATTCAGCGCGTTCTTACGGAAAGCGTCGATGGCATCCATATCAGCCATATCTTTCAGATCTTCGTAATCCCATGTTTCGATCTTCTGGATCTCATGAGAAGTACGGAATCCATCAAAGAAGTTGATAAATGGAACCTTACCTTTGATAGCTGCCAGATGAGCAACTGGAGTCAGGTCCATAACTTCCTGTACGGAAGACTCGCACAGCATAGCTGCGCCGGTCTGACGACAGGCATAAACATCAGAGTGATCTCCGAAAATAGATAATGCATGGCTTGCCAGCGCACGAGCTGATACGTTAAATACACCCGGAAGCTGCTCACCAGCGATTTTGTAAAGGTTAGGGATCATCAACAGAAGACCCTGAGAAGCTGTATAAGTAGTTGTCAGAGCACCTGCTGCCAGAGAACCGTGTACTGCACCTGCTGCACCTGCCTCGGACTGCATCTCAGTTACCTGAACTTCCTGTCCGAAAATGTTCTTTCTTCCCTGAGTTGCCCATTCATCTGTAGCTTCTGCCATAACAGATGATGGAGTAATCGGGTAAATGGCTGCTACATCTGAAAATGCGTATGACGCATGAGCGGCAGCATGATTACCATCCATGGTTTTCATTTTTCTTGCCATTTTATTTTCCTCCTTAGATTATAAAAAATTAACCCTTATATGCGATTATAGCACTCTTTCTCCGGCATGTCTATTTTTTGCCGAAAAATCATGGAATGTTTTTTGAAAAATACATAAAATTGCCGGGACATCTCATAAAATGCCCCGGCAAATCTTATTCAAAAAACATAGCATCCATATAAGCTTCCTGAAAAATAGGATGAACCGACAGATCAATTTCCTTTGCACAAGAAGCGATCCGCTCCGCTTCATGGATTTTTACTCCGCCCAAAAGCAGCTGAACTGCCCCCTGCAGGGCGCTGTTTCCCACCGCCTGAAGCTTTTCTGAAAATTCTTCCGGGAACATTCCCACGTCTGCCGCCTTCCCATAGTCCAGACAATAGCCGAAGCCGCCTGCCACATAAACGGTATCTACTTTAGAAGCTTCCACCCCATATTCAGAAAGCAATGTTTCGATCCCTGCCCGTACCGCCGCTTTGGCAAGCTGGATCTCTCTCACATCTTTCTGAGTAAGCACGATCTGTTCCCCCCGATCATTCTTTGCTATCGGATATCCGTCTTCAAACCAGGGATCTTCCAGTCTTCCCGTCTCGTCAATTTCTTCCGCCTTCACCAGCTCAGATACCAGTTCAATCACACCGGTTCCGCAGATTCCCACCGGCGGCTCTTCCTGGATCGTATGGATTTCAAGCGTTTCCCCCTGCACCTTTGCATGGCAGACAGCTCCCGGAATACTTCCGGTTCCCCAGGTAATATTGCCGCCCTCAAATGCCGGTCCCGCTGCAGTAGAGGTTACCAGCAGAGCCTCTTCATTCCCCAGAGCCATCTCTCCGTTCGTTCCCAGATCGATCAGCATCTGCAATTTTTTACCTTCTCCCATAGACAGCGCGCAGATTCCCGATACGATGTCTGCTCCCACAAAAGTAGAGATACCCGGATAAATCAAAATTTCTGTTTTCTCTTTTACCTCAGGGAAGATTTCTCCTGCGGGAATCTGAATCGTATCCAGCCGATAAGGGGTGAACGGCACCCGTCCAAGCCCTTCGCAGGGATATCCCATCAGAAGATGAATCATGGTCGTATTTCCGGCAATGGCAATCTTTTTTACCTTCTCCCAGGAGATCTCATGGATTTTCCGCAGGCGCTCCATGCCTTTCCACAGCTCCTGCCGTATCTTTTCCGTGAGTTCTTCTTCTTTTCCCTCCACTGCCGCCTGAATCCGGGCAATCACATCCGCCCCATAGGTGCGCTGCCCATTCAGTCCGGTATAAGTGTCCAGACACTCTCCTTTTTCCAGATCATACAGCTGGATTGCCACTGTCGTAGTCCCAATATCCACTGCAAATCCAAAACCATTTCCAGAAAACTCCTGTTTTTCAGAAATATCTCCGTAAAATCTCGCCTGAACCTCTATTTTATTTTCAAATTGTCGTCCCAGACGGATCACCAGATCTTCCTGCGGTATTGCCTGACAGGCAAGCCGCCAGCCCGCTGTCAGCTCCTCTTCGGTGAAAAATCGTTCATCTTCCTTTTCTATAGGAAGCGCTCCTTCCAAAACCTGAAGCCTGCATTTTCCACAAGTTCCTTTGCCTCCGCAGGGAGCCTGGATTCCCTCCATCTGCTGACAAAGCGCCTGAAGAACTGTTCCCTCCTGAAAGAGAATCTCTTTCTCCTCCTCCGGATGTTCAGCGATCACACGGATCTTCAACGGTTCGATGTGACGCAGAGCACACGTAAGATTTGGACAACTTCTGCAATTATGCTGCGCCCGGAAAATTCCCTCTTCCGCTGTTGTCAGATAAATCTGACAGCTCGTTTTCAAAGGTCGGAACATATATCCCTGAGACAATTCCATCCCCAGAAATTCTCCCGCTCCTGTCTGAGAAAGTACTTCCCGCTGCACCTCCATAGGAATATCCTGAGGCGCTTCCAGCCGTTTTAAGATTCCCAGATGCCAGGCGGCGCAGGCTTCCCGCTCCTTTCCCTCTTTCCGGGGATCCAAGGCGGCAGGAATTCTCCCCTTTGCCATCACCCCCACGGGATGACAAAGGCGGAGCATCTCTTCCTGCATTTCCCGAAAGCTGTCTTCCATGTCCTCATATACCGGAGAATCTGGATAACAATGGATCAGGCGAAATACGGTCTCTTTTTCTATCTGCGGATGAAAATCCTCCAATTTCTGACGTTTTTCTTCCATCAACACCCTCTCCTGTCAGAACCTTTCTCTCAAATTCTCCCCTTTAGGCTGTTTTTTTCACAACTGCATCTCTTGCAACTTCCGCTGCTGTCGCTGCGTCCGGTGTGTAATAATCAGCGCCAATCTGCTCTGCAAAGCTTTCATTTACCGGAGCTCCGCCTATCATAACAATATATTTTTCTCTCAGATTACGTTTTTTCAGTTCTTCCACCAATTCTCCCATGTTAATCATCGTAGTGGTAAGAAGCGCTGACATACAGATAATATCTGCGTTTGTTTCCTCTGCTTTTTCAATAAATGCTTCCGGTGTTACATCTACGCCTGCATCGTATACTTCAAATCCAGCGCCCTTCAGCATCATAGCGACCAGATTCTTTCCGATATCATGAAGATCGCCTTTTACTGTTCCGATCACCGCGCGACCAATCGGCTCATTTCCAATCTCTACCAGCTTCGGCTCCAGAATATTAAGACCTGCATTCAATGCTCTTGCCGCTACCAGAACCTCCGGTACAAAAATCTCATTCCGTTTGAATTTTCCACCGATGATCATCATACCGTCCAGCAGACCTTCATTTAAGATCACTTTTGGATCCATTCCTTCATCCAATGCCTGCTGCACCAGTGTTTTTACATTTTTTGCTCTTCCCTTCTGCAAAAATTCTGAAATTTCCTGAATCAAAGCCATGTTACATTCCTCCCATGTAATTAGTAAAAATTATAGATAATTGCTACAGATATTTTCGGGACTCCGCAATCCCTTTCTGTATGCCCTATTCTATCCATTCTCTCTCAGAAAATATTGTACTTTTTTTAGAATGATGGTATTTTTTTTGTTCTTTCCATGGTATGATAAAAATAATACGAAATGCCTGACGAAAGAGAGGTTTTTTATGGTTCCTTATCTGTATACTATCATAGACAAGCAACGAATTTCCGATATGCTGAAAGCTTTTTATACCTGTGTAGGGCTCCCCATTCAGGTAATTGACGATACGGGCGCTCTTTTAGAGTCCCAGGGAGATATCACTTCTTTCTGCAGCCGTTTTCATCCTTTTTTGCCTAACGACGACAAGTGCAGCAAACTTCATGCAAAAGCGGGAAAACGGGCAATGGAACTGGGGGAAACTTACATATTTTCCTGCCACGCCAACCTGAACCATATTGTATTTCCTTTGATCAATAAAAATGCTCTGTTTGGTTCTATCCTGGTGGGACCTTTTCTCATGGATGAACCGGACTCCCTGCTGATTTCCGACTTAAGCCGCCGATATCCCATCCCCACCGATTCCCTGTTGGAGCTCTATGAGGAGTCCCACTCCCTCCCGGTGGTGCCTCCGGCAAAAGTTACCCAGATCAGCCATCTGCTCTTTTATATGTTTTCCAGCCTGATCTCCGACAGCTACCAGCAGTTCGTGATCAATCAGGAAAAGCTCCATCAGCAGTCCCGAATCAACGAATCCATCCAGAGATATAAAACCTCTTCTTCCTCAGAAGAGGCTGAATATCCTTACGAAAAAGAAAAAGAACTGATTACCCGAGTAAAAACAAGAGATGCCGCTCAGGCGAAAGCGCTGTTAAACGATCTGTTGGGATATGTTTTCTTCGCAGAAGGGAGCAATCTGGAAGTGATCAAGGCGAGAGCCATCGAACTTTGTTCCCTTCTCTCCCGGGCAGCCATCGAAGGCGGCGCCACCAACAATATCATCCTGAAAATGAATAATCATTTTCTGAAAAAGCTTCAGGAAATCACAAATCTCGACGAACTGTGTTACAGCCTGCAGGAAACGCTGGAAGCCTTTACGGAAAATATGTTTGAAGCCATACCGGGCAAAAATCACGATCTGATCAAAAAAGCAATCCTGTATATTTCCGGAAATTTTTCCGGTGAACTCACATTGGAAGAGGTGGCAGCTCACGTCCACCTGAACCCTGCTTACTTCTCTTCCCTGTTCAAACAGTCCACCGGATCCTCTTTCAAAGAGTACCTGAATATGGTCCGCATCGAAGAGAGCAAACGGCTTCTGGCAAATACCGACTACACCATCATCGACATTGCCGTTGCCTCTGGCTTCGGAGATCAAAGCTACTTCTGCCGGGTATTTAAAAAATATACCGGGCTGACGCCCCGTCAGTATCGGCAGTAACTCTATTCGGGTGTCACTCCTGATTTACAAGAAAAAAGCCCACATTTCTTAGCGATATGTGGGCTTTTTTCTATTTCTCTATTTATAAAACTCCTCAATCGTCTCAAAAAAGACATCCATATTTTCAAATGGTGTCATCGGCGGGATATCGCAGCCGGAAGCAATGACAAAGTTCGGATATTTGCTGCAGCGTTCCAGAAGTTTTCTGGTCTCTTCCCGAACGAGTTCCGGTGTTCCATTTCGCAGTACGCCTGCCGGATCAATATTTCCAATAACCAAACGATCCTGCGGAATAACTTCCAATGCTTTCTCAATATCAATGGCATTTCCAAAGCTATATGCCTTTGCATCCACTTCCTTGATCTGTTCCAGCAAAGGTTCGATATTTCCACAGTTATGATACATAACGACAAAAGAATCATCCTCCACCGCTTCCCGAATTTTCTTTACATATGGATTGGAAAATTCCTCCATCAGAGCTGGAGAAAGCAGACCAGCCGCCGGTTCCGCCATAACTACGCCGTTCGCTCCCGCCTCTTTAAAGGCTTTTGCATATTCGATCAAAAATTCTGTCACTTTTTCCAGAACCGTTTCTACCATTTCCGGTTCCTCATAGCAGAGAATCATGATTTCTGTCATATCCAGCAATCTTCCCGCCAGCGAATACGGTCCGATAATACCTGCAAATACCGGACGGTCTGTGATCCGCTCGCAAACCTCACAGATTCCTTTCACACATTCGCCGGTTCTTGCATCTCCTACTGACGGAACTTTCAAAGCCTCCGCCTCTTCTTCATCCCTTACAATCGCCTCATTGATCGTAGGTACTTCATCTTCTGCAAAATGTACCGGACTGCCAAAAGCTTCTGCCTCCACCGACAGATCCATCAGACTGACAGCCATTCCCATATCATACTTCTTCGCAATACTTTCCATGCAGGATGCCTGAAGATGTCCATCTTTTACCAGCTCTTCCACCGTCACTCCCAACAGCTGCGCTCCCGGAAAAGACAGAATCGGCATTCCTTTCTTTTTATCCTGTGCGATCATTTCCCCGATCCATACATTCATATCTCTCTTCATGATAAATACCTCCCATAATACGATTTTCATAGTTACAAAGATACCAGGTATCTGTGCGCTTCCCTTGTATTTCTGGGAATATTATAAGAATTTCCGTTTGTTATATGCTTGTAATTTTTTTAGATTAATTGAAGGATTGTTGGAAGTTGACATGGATGCGAAAAATAAATACAATTATAATAATAGAGATTTTATAGGAGATGAGGTGATTTCTTGCTGCATGTTCCCGATGACACGCCGCATTGATCCGACGAATACAAACTGCTCACGCAAAAGCAGCTGAATATTCCTGCGCTGCACATGATCGGTCATGCGGATTTTCACACTACCTTTGAAAAACTGGATACCCACTACCACTGCCATATGGAATTCGTAGTGATCATAAATGGTAAACAACGATATGTAGTAAATGACAAATACTATTGAAATATCTTTTTAATAACTCGACTATATTTAAAAGCTGTGCTATAATGTCCGTATAAAGATTTTGGAGGCATTTTCATGGGAAAAAGAGCATCATCAATTGAACTTAGTAAGGAAGAAAGAGAATATCTTGAACTTCAAACTCGTGCCAGAACAATTCCGGCTCAAACAGTCACAAGAGCGCGAATTCTATTATTACGTGCAGATGCCGTATCAATAGATGCAATTGCTGATAAAGTAGGCCTTAACCGCTGCAGCGTCATGCTTTGCCTGAAAAAGTTTAAAGAAGGCGGCATTGAAAATGCACTCTTTGATGCTCCTGGCCGTGGCAGAAATGCTGAGATCACAGACAAAGAAAAAGCCTGGATCATTAACATTGCCTGCCAGAAACCAATTGATTTTGGATATGCTACTGAAACCTGGACATATGCTAAGCTGACTTCACATATCAATAAAACTGCCGAAGCAGCCGGATACACAAGGCTTTCCACCATTCATAAAAGTACAGTAAATACGATTCTTGCTGAGGCAGATATAAAGCCACATAAGATAACTTATTACTGCGAGAATAGAGATCCTTATTTTGATTCCAAAATGCATAATGTCCTGCTTGTGTATAAACAGCTCGAAATGCAGTTTGATGAATCTGGAAAGCTTATTGTATCTGAAGATACACCTGTTCATGTGCTGTCTTATGATAAAAAGCCAGGAATACAGGCTATTGCAACAACATCAGATGATTTAATGCCGGATGAAAAGCATTCCACCATCAGTAGAGATTACGAATACAAACGTTTGGGTGCTCTTTCATTATTAGCTGCAATTGATCTTCAAACAGGAGAAGCAATTCCTCTGGTAAGAGAAAAGCACAGCAGCAAGGAATACATTGAATTTTTGAAGCTATTAGACGACAAATATCCAAAGGGAGACAAAATCCGCATAGTACTCGATAATCTTAAAGTTCATACATCAGAGGCGACCAGAAAATATTTGGCGACTGTACTAGGAAGATTCGAATTTGTATTCACTCCCAAACATGGGTCATGGCTCAATATGGTTGAAGGTTTCTTTAGCAAGATGACTCGTCAGATGCTCAGAGGTATTCGTGTCAAATCTAAAGACCAACTTACTGATCGTATCTACAAATATTTTGCAGAAATAAATGAAGAACCGATTGTGTTCCATTGGAAATATAATCTTGATGATATTGATGTATCGGAAGAAATCATTGTTGATACACTGCCTGTCAAAAAGTCGAGTTAATTAAAGGATGAAATACTAATATTTTCTATTTTATCATTCAGATTCGGATTCAATACTTTTTTATACATAAGATATTTCATCGTTACTATATAGCAATCTCTAGAAATGTTGTAACAGTTCAGCCATCAGACGTCCGTGCCGAATATCCCTTTACTGAAACTATATGGGAGATAACTGTACTTGATACGAAAACAAGTCCCACCAAAAATTGTCACC
>PPYF01268455.1_pt1 | contig 24401 bp, 20 predicted proteins | sample 1559871 | NCBI WGS metagenome assembly PPYF01 (sample SAMN08240021, study PRJNA423297) | Human gut metagenome, whole genome shotgun sequencing project. | reverse complement strand
ACCGACGATACCGCCTTCAACTACAGCGGCTATCTTCTTGGCTGGATCTACGCAACCAATGAACTTTACGAAGCCGACTACGACACCTTTGAGGAAATCTACAACAGGCTTTCTGACAATGTAAAGGCAGATCTTTCGGCTAACAGCAGCTTCTGGAAGCGATATAACAGCAAGGTCGCCGAAGTATCTGGTCAGATCAATGACCACTATCTGAAAGCAAATGGTCAAAATGACGGGATAAAAAGTTATGACCGGATGGTTGATCTGATGATCACCTGGTTCCGGTCAAAATAATTCTTTCTTATAAAGTTTACTCTTTCTCTCCAGCCTGAAACAGCATCTCTTTCAATACGTTTGCCGCCATGCTGTGAGGGCTGCTCTTATCTTCCACAAAACAGATTTCTCTTACCGGTGGTTCTTCCAATAGTGGAACCTGAATGACAATGCCTTGCTCGATCACTTCCTGTGCAAGCGGTTCCGGAATAAACCCGATTCCCAGATTCTGTCTTACCATCGGCAGAATCTGATCGATGGTTGCTGCTTCGGTATCTGCCGTCATTGCAATTCCATGCTCCAGAAAAAATCTGGTATAAAAATCATAAGTTGACGTGTTTTTCCCAAGGCAGATAAATGGATACTCCACCAGCTTTTTCAAACTTACCGGTTCTTTAAACATATCTTTGTACGCCGCATTCGCAACCAGAATTTCTTTAAATGAAAGAAGCGGAATTGCCTTTAAAGGCTTTTTCACCTCTGCCGGTGTAGATGCTACCGCAAAATCTGAAAGTCCGTTTCGAACCGTCTGTATCGCCTGTGGTGCTGTATAACTCGAAATGCGAAGTCTGATTTTAGGATACTTTCTTCTAAACTCTCCCAGCACCGGAAGCAGAAGCAAATGCAATGCAATCTCACTTACCCCGATCGTTACGGTTCCCTGTTCCAGCTTCTTTTCATTTTCAAGCTCTAGCTCTGCTGCATGCAGATGATCGTATGCAATTGCAACATGTGAATAAAGCCGTTCTCCCTCCGGTGTAAGCTCTGCTCCCCGGTTAGACCGGATAAATAATCTGCATCCAAGCTGACTTTCCAGATTGTGGATTGCCCTCGTTACATTCGGCTGATTACTCATCAGGATTGTCGCCGCCTGTGAGAAACTTTTATACTTTGCCGCATAATAAAAAATACGGTAATAATCATAGGTAACTTCCATCTTCCTGCTCCTTGTTCCGTATATCTCCGGCATATCCAGTGCCGCCTTTAACTGAACGGAATCGTAACCGGTGTACAGTCAAATTTTTCAAAATAACTGTCGGCCAGATGTTCCTCTTCGCCTTCGATCAGAAGATGCATCTTCTCTCCCATTCTTATCGTCATCAGTCCCACGATCGATTTGGCATCGATCTCGAAACGTCCTGTCACATCCTTTACCGTAATATCTGCATTCATCTTCTGGCAAACATTACAAAAAGTCATCAATTGTCCTGTAGTCATAAAACGTATATTCCTCTGTACCATAATAGGTCAACCCTCCGCAAGTCTTTTTTTCCTGATGTCTAGTTTACACAATATCGTACAATTTGAGAAATGTCTCTTTGAAATGTCTGATATGTCATTTGAACATATCAGTTGTTTCTTTATTTTACATACTACATAGCAGTTTGTCAACACTATCGGTCATTTAAATTTTTATATTCTCGATACTCTGCCAGTGGCATATATGCCGGACGAATAATCTTATCCACATTGATCAGCTCTTCCAGACGATGTGCACTCCATCCAACGATTCGCGCTGCGGCAAAGATCGGCGTATAAAGCTGCTCCGGAATTCCAAGCATATGGTAAACCAGTCCGCTGTAAAAATCGACATTTGCATTTACCCCTTTATACATCTTTCTTTTTTCGGCAATGATTTCCGGTGCCATATGTTCCACTTTCTCATAAAGTGCGTATTCTTTATCGTATCCTTTTTCATGTGCAAGCTGAGCCACAAATTTCTTGAAAATCTCAGCACGTGGATCAGATACTGAATAAATCGCATGACCCATTCCATAGATCAGACCTTTTTTATCAAACCTCTCCCTTGCAAGCAGACCTTCCAGATATGCTCTTACCTCATCGTCATCTTCCCAGTCTTTGACCTCTTCTTTCATATCAGCAAACATCTGCGTCACTTTGATGTTCGCACCGCCGTGCTTCGGACCTTTTAACGATGCCATTGCAGCAGAAATTGTAGAATAGGTGTCTGTTCCGGACGAAGTGACAACGTGGGTAGTAAATGTAGAGTTATTTCCACCACCATGATCCATATGCAGCACAAGTGCCATATCCAGGATCCTTGCTTCCAGCTCCGTATACTGTCGGTCTTCACGAAGCATCATCAGAATATTTTCCGCGGTGGACTTCTGCGGATCCGGTGCATAGATGTACATATCCTGACCCTGACGATAATTGTATGCATGATATCCGTAGACCATCAGCATCGGAAATTCACTGATCAGGTTCAGACACTGTCTGAGAACATTCGGGATTGAAGTATCATCAGCTTTTTCATCGTAAGAATACAGATTCAGAATCGCCCTTGAAATATTGTTCATCATATCATGGCTCGGTGCCTTCATAATAACATCGCGCACAAAATTCGGCGGAAGTGTCCTTCTCTCCGTCAGTGTCTCATGAAACCCATCCAGCTGTACAACCGTCGGAAGTTCACCAAAAAGAAGCAGATATGCAATTTCTTCATATCCAAAATGATCCGCATCCAGGAATCCACGAACCAGATCCTTGATGTTATAGCCTCGATAATACAAATTACCGGCACACGGAACTTCTTCGCCATTTACAATCTTTTTGGCACATACATCGGAAATGTTGGTAAGTCCCGCAAGGACTCCTTTTCCGTTTACATCACGGAGACCTCTTTTTACATCATGCTTTACAAAAAGTTCTTTGTCGATCCCGGTATTCGCTTCACATAATCCGGCAAGTTCCTTGATTTTCGGCGAAATATCAAACAGAATGCTATCCAGATCTTTCGCACTGTTCACTGAATTTGTCATACACCTACTCCTTTCTGTTAAAGGCTCTGCAAATACTGCAGAAAGTATGAATGAAGGACGGAAACACGCACTTTTAGCATCGTCCCCCGTCCCTTCTTCTTATTTGTAAACTACTTACTACTTGTTGGAAAATATGGTCTCAATGAATCTGCCACACTGCTGATCGGCATTGTCTGAAGCCATACATGTCCCGGTCCTGTAATAACCGTATTAAATAATCCTTCTCCGCCAAAGACAATATTCTTAAGTCCCGGCACAGTCTGGATATCCATCTGGCATGTTACACTCATCGCTGCCAAATAACCGGAATCAATCACGATCTGCTGCCCCGGTTGTAATTCGTATTCTACCACATGTCCATCGAATTCTGCAAATACAATTCCATTTCCGGATACCTTCTGCAAGATAAATCCTTCTCCGCCAAATAGTCCTGAAGCCACTTTCTTGTGAAAATGAACAGATATATTTACTCCAGGTTCGCCAGCAAGGAATGCTTTTTTCTGAAAAATATATTCTTGCCCCGGTCCGATTTCAAATGCCTTGATCGAACCCGGAAAGCTGGATGCAAATGCGATCAGTCCATTCCCGCCCTGTGCGGTATAGATATTCTGGAACATCGCTTCTCCAGAGAACATTCTTCCAAATGCTTTTCCAAATCCTCCATTTGTCGAAGTCTCCATCTTCATATTCGGAGACATCCATGCCATGGATCCCCGCTCTGTGATCATCCGCTCGCCAGCTTCCAGATGGCAGATCACTACCGGAAGGGTATCACCCTTAATTTCATACCTCATGCTCCATTTCCTCCTTTATAATATTAGTCAGTCTGGCAAATTCTTCCAGATCCAGTGCTTCTCCCCGGACACTGCTTCCTTTTCCGAGTTTCTCTATCGCAGCAGTAATGACTTCCTTCGAAAGATTCAGCTCTCCTGAATTCTTAAGACCATTTGCCAAAGTCTTCCTCCTCTGATTAAAGGATGCCCGTATAAGGCGGAACATCAGCTTTTCATCCATAACCTCTACCGGAGGCTTCTGATGTCTTGTCAGGCGGATTACTGCTGAGCCGACTGCCGGACGCGGCATGAAACAGTTCGGGGGTACATTTGCAACAATATACGGCTCTGCATAATACTGTACAGCAAGTGAAAGTGCACCATAATCCTTTGTTCCCGGTCCTACCTGCATACGGTCAGCCACTTCTTTCTGTACCATAACCGTAATACTCTCAAGAGGCACATGGCTTTCAAATAAGCCCATGATGATCGGTGTCGTTATATAATATGGAAGATTCGCAACCACCTTGATCGACCGTCCTCCGTTCTTCTCCTTTGCAAGTGCTGCAATATCCACCTTCAGGATATCTTCATTGATGATCGATACGTTGTCATATTCTTTCAGCGTGTCTTCAAGAATTGGAATCAGCGCACGGTCTATCTCAACTGCAGTTACTTCTCTTGCCGCACAGGCAAGGTACTGTGTCATCGTCCCGATTCCAGGGCCGATCTCCAACACGTAATCATCCTTTGTGATCTCGGCTGCACGAATGATCTTATCCAGCACATGCTCATCGATCAGAAAGTTCTGTCCAAATTTTTTCTGAAAATTAAAATTATATTTTTGCAGAATCTCAATGGTATTCTGCGGATTTCCAAGTGTAGGTGTTTTCATCTGTTATTCTCCTGATTATTCATTGCCTGCGTCTTAGATGCCGTACAGATCTCTCGCATTTTTCTCTGTCACAGCGATCACTTCTTCCTGATTCATCTCTTTTAACTCTGCAATTTTCTCAGCCACATACCGGATATAAGAAGACTGATTCCGTTTGCCACGGTACGGCTCCGGTGCCATATACGGGCAGTCTGTCTCCAGCACGATCTTCTCGATCGGGATCGCAGCTGCGACATCTTTTAATTTCTTTGCATTCTTAAATGTGACGACTCCACCGATTCCAATATAGAATCCCATCTTCACATATTCTTCAGCCATTTCACGTGAATAGGAATAGCAGTGAATAACTCCGCCAAGCCCCTGTGCATAATTTTTCATGATATACATGGTATCTGCGGCAGCTTCCCTGCTGTGGATAATTACTGGTTTCTTTACTTCTCCCGCGAGCTCCAGCTGGCGGATAAACCACTTCTGCTGTACCTCATGCGGTTCATTATCCCAATAATAATCCAGACCGATCTCTCCGACTGCAACCACTTTTTTGTTACAGCAGAGTTCTTTCATGTGCTGGATCTTATCTTCGTTAAGTTCTCCAACCTCATCCGGATGCACACCGATTGCAACATAAACATGTGGATACTTTCCGGCAAGTGCCAAAACCTTCTCACAGGATTCATAAGTCGCACTTACATCCACGATTGTTCCAACTCCAAGATCCGGCATAGATTTTAAAAGCTCATCCCGGTCCCCGTCAAACTGTTCATCATCATAATGTGCATGTGTATCAAATATCATTTCCTTCGTCTCGCTTTCTTTTTACTGACTGCTCTCAGATGCTCTAAGTATACCACACATTCTTAGCCGCTGAATAGTCACTTTTTTTACTTGCTTATCCTGTTTCTTCTATGTATACTATAGATAGTGCAAATAGATCACATCTGCAAATGTATGGGGAATATATTTCTGAAGATTCTGATCAGATATTATAGGAGGATTTTAAAATGAAAGTATTTGACACTGTAAACAATGTCGAGCTGGAAGCCGACACAAAGAAACTTGTAGACATTATGGTAGACGGACGCCAGGTTGATGTATACCTGAAAGAAAAGAAGTCTGATGAAGACGGATACATGAGCTGGGATGTAGAGCATTGGTCAGCAATCGACAAAAAGCGTTTCATCCGCTGCTACTCTCTGGAAGGTCGTGTCCTCAGCGAGTCTACTGGTCACAACATCTATGACCTTTACAATGAATTCAAACCGGAAGATGCTTTAAAGGTAGAGCTCAGCTAATCTCTGCTGTATTCTACATAAGACGGTAATGAAATTCCGGACGGGCAGAACTTTCTGTCCGTCTTTTATTGTACAAAAATGTACTCTGATTCTGCACAATGTCTTTTCTGAGATACTTTTTCATTTTCTCTTGTCAAATCCGGCATACCACGCTATAATTCTATTTGTACAAGTTCATATGTACCAGGGAGCTGGAGATTGCCGGCTGAGAGGGGATTTATTTATCCCGACCTGTAACCTGATTTGGATAATGCCAACGGAGGGAATGTATACCATGTATTTGATAGAGATGCCTCCGCATCTTTTATTTTTTACATGACATATCAGGAACACGAAGATGATGTGTTCAGTGATTACGGACAGCAGGAACTCCACTCAGGTGTGGGGTTCCTTTTTTGTGTATACAATGAGACAGGAAGTTCATTTTGAAAGGAGAACTCTACTATGAAACAAAATAATACAACAAAGAAACTCGCACTTGCCGGTGTTCTCACCGCGCTTGCAATCGTCGGAAGCTTTATCAGTGTACCGGTTGCCGGAAGCAAATGCGCTCCGGTACAGCATATGGTCAACATTCTTGCCGCCGTAACACTTGGTCCTGCATGGGGCGTCGGCATTGCATTCTGTGCAAGTTTACTCCGCAATCTGCTCGGTCTCGGAAGCCTTATGGCTTTCCCTGGAAGCATGGTCGGTGCTTTATGCTGTGGTCTTGTCTACAAAAAATGCCACATCTTAAGTCTTACCTGCCTTGCCGAAGCAATCGGAACCGGATTCCTTGGCGCACTTGCCGCTTATCCGGTTGCTTTGTATCTGATGGGAATTGCGCCGGCAGGACTTTTCGTTTATGTCGTTCCATTCCTTATTTCCACTGTCGCAGGAAGCATCCTTGCTTTCATCCTGATCACAGTTCTGGAAAAAGGCGGCGTTATGTCACAGATCAAAGAAGCATAATCATCATTCATTCTTACAGCACTCTGCTGTAAATGAAACCGCGTTACACCGGGGACACCACCTTGTATCGCGTAATAAAAGGCAGAGATTTTCAAATAAAATCCTGTTCATTGCCGGAAATTTTCCGACAAAGGCGTTAGCAATTCTATCATTCCGAACTGGAAGTGTACCCATCAGGCTGTGTCTGGTTTTTTTCGTGTACGCTGTCCGTGTTTTGCTGACGCCAGATTTTTGTGATACTCACATACAAATGATGTTGGGGCAAAAGATATTTTGATCCCTTTGATACCAGATTGCTACGTGCTTTTGACCCTGGTATCAGACAAATAAGAAACGGAGGCAAAACAACATGAGAAATTACACAACCCAGATGGACGCTGCCAGAAAAGGAATTCTGACTCCTGAAATCGAAACTGTAGCAAAAAAAGAACATATGCCGGTTGAAAAACTGATGCATCTTGTCGCAGAAGGCAAGGTTGCCATCTGTGCAAATAAAAAACATACCTGCCTTGATCCGGAAGGTGTCGGAAGCATGCTTCGTACCAAGATCAATGTTAACTTAGGTGTTTCCCGCGACTGCAAAGACTACGATATCGAAATGCAGAAAGTTATGAGTGCCGTTAATCTCGGTGCAGAAGCAATCATGGATCTTTCCAGCCACGGTAATACCCAGCCATTCCGTCAGAAGCTGACTCACGAGTGCCCGGCTATGATCGGAACCGTACCGGTTTATGACAGTGTTATTCATTATCAGAGAGACCTGGCGACTCTTACTGCACAGGATTTTATTGATGTTGTCCGTCTTCATGCTGAGGATGGCGTGGACTTCGTCACACTTCACTGTGGAATCACAAGAAAAACCATCGAACAGATCAAAAAACATAAACGTAAAATGAATATCGTAAGCCGTGGAGGAAGTCTTGTCTTTGCATGGATGTGCATGACCGGAGAAGAAAACCCATTCTATGAACATTACGATGAAATCCTCGACATCTGCGAAGAATACGACGTAACTATTTCTCTTGGTGATGCCTGCCGTCCTGGATGTCTTGCCGACGCAACAGATGTCTGTCAGATTGAAGAACTTGTCCGCCTCGGAGAACTGACCAAGCGCGCATGGGATCATAATGTACAGGTTATGGTCGAAGGACCTGGACATGTACCGCTGGATCAGGTCGCTGCCAACATGAAAGTGCAGCAGAGTATCTGCATGGGCGCACCGTTCTATGTACTTGGACCTCTTGTTACTGATATCGCTCCTGGATATGACCATATCACTGCAGCCATCGGTGGCGCTGTTGCAGCGATGAGCGGAGCTGCATTCCTGTGCTATGTCACACCTGCCGAGCATCTTGCACTTCCAAATGTCGATGATACCAAGCAGGGAATCATTGCTTCTAAGATTGCAGCCCATGCCGCCGATATTGCAAAAGGTATCCCGCATGCACGTGATATCGATGACAAGATGGCAGATGCACGCCGTGTTCTCGACTGGGATGCACAGTACGCCTGCGCTCTCGATCCTGAAACAGCAAAGGCAATCCGTGACAGTCGTAAACCAGAAGATGACCACAGCGATACCTGCAGTATGTGCGGAAAATTCTGTGCTGTAAGAAGCATGAACAAAGCACTTGCCGGAGAATATATTGATATTCTGTAAACTTAAAGATTACTTGCAAAAGAAGAGAATCGGAAATTATCCGGTTCTTTTCTTTTTCACTAATTTTCGCTCTATTTGTTCTATAAAATATAGCACTTTGACAGTGGTAAATTTTCGGGTTTGATGTATAATTATTACACAGCAAAAAGGATGCAACGGGAGGGAAAGGTTTATGAAAAATAAAATAATGTGGAAAGATATTACTCTTATTGTACTTGCTATTCTCCTTATTTTTTCTATGTGCAGAATACATACACTCAAACAGTCGAACAAAAAACTGTACTCACAAAATCTGGAGCTGAATCACCAGCTTGCCACACTGAAAGAAAAGAATACAGGTTTAGAATCAAAGCTGAACAGCGAAGAAAGTATCACAGATGAAAAAAAATCAGACAATTCTCAACATTAAAAATTGAGGAGAAGTTTCCAGATCCTGGATTCTTCTCCTCGTTTTTATTTATCCAATCATTTAATTAACAGATCTCTGCTCCTGCCGGCATCTTCTTCTCCGGTGTCATCAGCGCAAGATTACCATCTGCATCTTCTGCGCAGAGCAACATACCTTCTGAAAGCACTCCGGCGAGTTTTGCAGGTTTCAGGTTCACAAGAACCATAACCTTCTTACCTACCATTTCTTCCGGTGTATAGTGTGCTTTGATTCCGGAAACGATCTGTTTTACCTGACTTCCGATCTTAACCTGTGAGCAGAGCAGTTTCTTGGATTTCTTGACTGCTTCGCAGGAAATGATCTCGCCTACCTGGAACTGCATCTTTTCAAAATCTTCAAAAGTGATCTCCGGTTTTGCTTCGATGTCGATTCCTTCTTCTTCCTCTTTCTTTTCTTCTTCAACCTTTGGATGAAGCTCTTCTACTTTTTTCATGACTTCTTCCAGGTCGAGTCTCTGGAACAGGATTTCCGGTTTTTCTACCACATGTCCGCCACCAAGCTGTGCCAGGATCTTTTCAGCTGTTTCCGGCATGAAAGATTCAAGCAGTTTCGCACCTTCGGAAATGCTTTGGATCAGATTCCACAGAACTGTTTCCAGACGATCCTTCTTGTCTTCTTCTTTTGCCAGTGCCCACGGCATGGTCTCATCGATATATTTGTTACAGCGTTTGAACAGATTGAAGATTTCTGTGATTGCATCTGCCACACGCAGCTCCTTCATTTTTGCTTCTACTGCCTTTGGTGTATTTTCTGTCACAGCTTTCAGATCTGCATCTACTTCTTCTGTCACACCTTTATCAGTAACTGTACCGCCAAAATATTTGTTTGTCATAGAAATGGTACGATTTACAAGGTTTCCAAGTGTATTGGCAAGATCGGAATTCAGTCTTTCTACCATCAGCTCCCAGGAGATTACGCCATCATTTTCAAACGGCATCTCATGCAGAACAAAGTAACGAACCGCATCTACGCCAAAGAAATCTACGAGTTCATCTGCATAGAGTACATTTCCTTTTGATTTACTCATCTTTCCATCGCCCTGAAGAAGCCACGGATGTCCAAATACCTGCTTCGGAAGCGGAAGTCCAAGTGCCATCAGGAAGATCGGCCAGTAAATCGTATGGAAACGGATGATATCTTTTCCGATCAGATGAAGGTCTGCCGGCCAGTTCTTATTGAACATTTCATCGCTTTCACCATCACAGTGATATCCGATACCAGTGATATAGTTGGTAAGTGCATCAAGCCATACATAAACAACATGCTTCGGATCAAAGTCTACCGGAATTCCCCATTTAAAAGAAGTTCTGGATACACAAAGATCCTGAAGTCCCGGAAGAAGGAAGTTGTTCATCATCTCATTCTTACGTGCTACCGGCTGGATAAATTCCGGATGTGTATTGATATATTCAATCAGTCTGTCTGCATATTTGCTCATCTTGAAGAAGTATGCTTCTTCTTTTGCAGGCTGTACCGGACGTCCGCAGTCCGGACATTTTCCATCTACAAGCTGAGATTCTGTGAAGAAGGATTCACATGGAGTACAGTACATTCCTTCGTAGTGTCCTTTGTAAATATCTCCCTGGTCATACAGTTTCTTGAATATCTTCTGCACTTCTTTCTCATGATAATCATCCGTTGTACGGATAAATTTGTCATAAGAAGTGTTCATCAGATCCCAGATTCTCTTAATCTCCCCGGATACGTTATCTACAAATTCCTTTGGTGTAACACCTGCTTCTTCTGCTTTTAATTCAATTTTCTGTCCATGCTCGTCAGTTCCTGTCTGGAAAAACACATCATATCCCTGACTTCTCTTATAACGTGCAATTGCGTCTGCCAGCACGATCTCGTATGTGTTACCGATATGTGGCTTGCCTGATGTATAGGCAATTGCAGTTGTAATATAATATTTTGGTTTGTCTGCCATGATTCTTTATCTCCTTTTTCTATAAATTAAAAATAGTGCACATCTCCGGCACGTAGTGCCTTTTATTTAACAAAGACTTCCTGTTAAATAAAAAACCGCCTTCTATAAAATATAGAAGACGGGATTATTGCCGTGTTACCACTTCTCTTCATCCTTCCCTCACAAGAAGAATCTCACCGGGTACAGTCTGCTGTTTTTGGCAGTCCATATCTGCACTCGCCGCTGTAACGGGCGGAACCCATCGCATGCTTGCACAGGAAACTGATTCGTTGCTTCCTTATGTTCACCTGCGCTGCTCAGAAGCCATCTTCAGTCTTTCTCCAGCCATCCCTCTCAGCCTCTGCGGGACTTCTCTGTAAACATTCAAAAGACCTACTCTCTTCGTCATCGCTTTTCCATATCAAAAAAATCGTATCACAGATATCAGAAACTTGTCAAGGCATATTTGACACCAGATAGTCTTTTTCCTTCAATACCTGCTCGATCAGATCCAGTGTCTCTTCCGAATCCGCTTCAACTGTGTGATAATGATAGTTGGAAGTGATATTCTTAAGCGGACTGGACTTTCCACTATGGAGCCCTTCCATGAATTCTTTGACATTTCTCCGCGATGCCACATCAAGAGGTGCTTCCATATGTCCATAAATCCGGTGATTGATCATTACATTTACCACCTTGCCTCCCAGATCCACGATCGAACAAAGCTCATCCTCCATCTGTTCATCCGTATGACTGACTTTGAACACTCTCGTTACCGTATGCGGTGCATTCAGAATATATCCCCGGTTGGTTGAAATGATATCATATCCGGCTGCACGGATCAGCGCAATGTCCTGTACAATGACCTGACGGCTTACATCATATACCTTCGCCAGTTCTTTCCCGGGTACCGGAACCTCACTGCTCTTTATTTTGCTGACAATCTCTTCTCTTCGTCTGGAACCTGTCATCCCGATATAACTCTCCTTTTTCTGCAATTCTGCTCTGTGCCTGACGTATTACAGACTTTCCTCTTCTGTCTGCCAAATCCTGTCTTCACTCTTACTGAATCCAGACCAGCTTAAATAGCATGCAGATTCTTCAGCGAAATGTCAAGGACAGGAGCTGAATGGGTAAGTGCCCCACTTGATATATAGTCTACTCCAAGAGACGTCAGACGGTCAATATTTTCTTTTGTTACATTTCCGGAACATTCTGTCTCTGCACGTCCGTCAATAATCCTGATTGCCTCCTTCATATCCTCCGGCGACATATTATCCAGCATAATAATATCTGCTCCCGCATCAACAGCCTCACGCACCATATCCAGATTCTCAACTTCTACCTCAATTTTGCGGACAAACGGTGCGTATTCCTTTGCCATTTCCACCGCCTTTGCCACACTTCCTGCCGCTCCGATATGATTGTCTTTTAAAAGCACTCCGTCGGAAAGATTATATCTATGATTATATCCTCCACCGACACGGACCGCATATTTTTCAAAAATACGCATATTCGGCGTTGTCTTTCTGGTGTCCAGAAGCTTCGTCTTCGTTCCTTCCAGAAGCATTGCAACCGAATGTGTATAAGTCGCAATTCCACTCATTCTCTGCAGATAATTCAGCGCCACCCGTTCCCCTGAGAGCAGCGCACGGATATCGCCTGTAATAATCCCCATCAATTCTCCTTTTTTCACTTCGTCACCGTCTTTACAATAGAAATCTGTCTTCACATTTTCATCCAGAATTTCAAATACTCTGTGAAATACATCCAGCCCGGCAACTACTCCATCCTGTTTGCAGATCAGCTGCACCTCTCCGGTCACCGCTTCTTTCATCACCGCATTGGTGGTCACGTCCTCACTGGAAATGTCCTCCTGCAATGCTTCTTTTATCAGATGGTCTACATTCAATGTCATCGTAATCTTATTCATTTCTTTTTTCCTCATTCTAAACAGATTTTTTTCTTTTATATTGCCTCTTTACAGAACAGCACAGGATTTACTGCATTTTTCACTCCGGAAATCTTATGTGCCGCACGTTTTGCAAACACCAGGCTCTCAAGCAGAGAATTACTTGCCAGACGGTTCGCCCCATGGACGCCATTGCAGCTGGTCTCTCCAACCGCATACAGATGCTCCATCGAAGTTCTGCTGTCGCTGTCTACCCAGATGCCTCCCATGAAATAGTGTTGTGCAGGAACAACCGGGATCCACTCTTTTGTCACGTCATAGCCTTCTTCCCGGCACCGCTCACAGATATTTGGGAAATGCTCCAGGATCGTATTCTTATCAATATTTTCCATGGAAAGCCATACATGATCCGTTCCGTCTTTTTCCATTTGTTCCCGGATTGCTTTTGTCACCACATCTCTCGGAAGAAGCTCATTTACAAAACGTTCTCCGTCTTTATTATAAAGAACTGCGCCTTCTCCACGGACAGATTCTGAAATCAGAAATCTTCGCCCCGGTTTTGAAGAATACAACGTTGTCGGGTGGATCTGGACATAATCCAGATGCTCCAGACGGATTCCATGCTTCCTGGAAATATCAAGTGCATCTCCTGTCAGATGTGGAAAGTTTGTAGAATGCTGGTATCTTCCTCCGATTCCACCGCTTGCAAAAATCGTATCCTGTGCATAGATCTTCATCTCTTCACCGTCTGCCGTCTTCGCTAAAATACCTGCACATTTTCCATTTTTAACAATTATGTCTGTCATAGTTGTATATTCGTGTATTTGTACATTTTTTCGTTTCTTTACATGCATGAGCAGTTTACTCGTAATCTCTTTCCCTGTAATATCTTCATGGAAAAGAATCCTTGGTCTGGAATGCGCACCTTCTCTTGTAAATGCAAGATTTCCGTCTTTTTTAGCAAAATCCACACCATATTCAATCAGATTATGAATAATTTCCTGCGAGCTGCGGATCATGATATCCACTGATTCTTTGTTTTGCATCTACGTGAACCTCATTTTCACCAGTCTGCAAAACATGCAATACCTTCTCCAGCGTATTCTTTTTCATATTCGGACATACCGGTAGCTTGTCCGGATAATAGAATGTCTTCTCCGGGTTCTGTTCCTTCAGCTTGTAACCCACACCCTCTTCTGTACAGACAATAAATTCCTGACAATCACTTGCCGTTACATACTGGATGATTCCTGATGTGCTTCCCACGTAATCTGCCATCGCAAGAAGTTCTGCACGGCATTCTCCGTGTGCGACGATCTGTGCCCCCGGATGTCTCCTTTTCACTTCGGCTACATCCTCCGGTTCCATCCGTTCATGAGTCGGACAGAATCCATTGTTGTAAACAAAATTTTTTCCCGGTACATGATCGGCTACAAAATGTGCCAGATTCCGATCCGGAATAAAGAAAATATTCTTGTTCGGAAGTTCTTTTACGATCTTCACTGCATTTGCAGATGTCACACAGACATCCGAGTATTCTTTCAGTGCTGCCGTTGAATTGATATAGCAGACAACAGCAAGATCATCATACTCTTTCCGCATCTTCCGGATCGTCTCCACATCTGCCATATGTGCCATTGGACAGTCTGCTGTCATATCTGGCATCAGAACCGTTTTCTCCGGATTCAGGATCTTCGCACTCTCCCCCATAAAAGAAACGCCACAAAATACGATTGTCTTTTCTTGGAGCTTCGTTGCTACCTTGCTCAGGTAAAAAGAATCCCCTATATAATCTGCTATTTCCTGCACCTCCGGCCGCACATAATAATGTGCCAGAATGACAGCATTCTTCTCTTTTTTAAGCTTCTGTATCTCTTCCACCGTTGTCATAACGTGATCCTCCCTTACTGACTCTTTTCTCATCTCTGATCTTTTTTCAGCATAGTGCACATTATAGCACCACACTTTACATCTGACAAGACACTTGTTTTATTTCTGTAAAGTTTCGTTTGAGATACATATTTCCGGAATCAAAATCATATACATAGAAACAACATCATTTCTTCTGGAGTTTTATGTTTCATTTAATTCTTAAACACCGGAAAAAAATTTTTCTGATCCTTCCCTGTTGTCTGCTGGTCATTCTGATTTCTTTTCTGTCTGGCAATGCATTTTGGAGCTCCCTGCATGCAGAATCCTCCGACCGGCAATTCCGTACTTTCACACGTAGTCTCTTCCAGACAGAAGTATCCGCAAATACCATCAGCCTTCACTATACCTTGCGTTCTCCTTCTGACTATGGCATCGCGGACATCCCGGCTACATACGGCAATCTTTCTTCTGATCCCATTGCTGCAAAGGCTTCTGTCAGAAATGTTCTCTCTTCTCTGCAGGAATTTGATCCCGACACTCTTTCTTCGGAAAATGCACTAACCTTTAAAATCCTGGATACATATCTTAAAAATGCATCCACAGGGACAAATTATCTGCTTTATCAGGAGCCTCTGGGCCCCGTATCCGGTATCCATACGCAGCTGCCTGTTCTGCTCTCGGAATACAGCTTTTACGACACACAGGATGTAGAAGCCTATCTGGCTCTCTTAAAAGAAACGCCTTCCTATTTTGATTCTGTCATCCGGTTTGAGCAGAAAAAAGCTGCTTCCGGTTTTTTTATGCCGGATTACCAGGCTGATTCTGTTCTGGACACCTGCCAGTCTTTTATCGATATGGGTAAAGAAAATTATCTGGTCAGTACATTTAACGAGCGGATCGCGTCACTGGATCTTTTACCTGAAAACAAAAAAGATTCTTTTCAGAAAGAAAATATGAAACTTGTAACAGAAGAGATTTATCCAGCTTATCAAAATCTAATCACCGCTATCAAATCGCTGAAAGGAAAAGGAATGAATGAACAGGGACTTAGCCATTTCCCTTATGGAAAAAAATACTATGAATATCTGGTGCGTCAGACTACCGGCTGCAATGAGTCCATTTCCCGTCTGCGACTGATGACCAGGGCACAGATACTGGAAGATCTAAGTGCCATGCAGAAGGTTCTCTTCCCTGCTGACGCAGCACTTACCCAGGCATCTGTTTTGGAGCAGACATCTCCTGATTCCATGCTGGACGATCTCAGGTCCAAAATCACAGATACATTCCCGGAAATTCCTGATGTTGATTTCCAGGTCAAATATGTTCCGGAATCCATGCAGGATTATCTAAGTCCAGCTTTCTATATGATCCCTGCCATTGACAATCTAACGGAAAATGTCATCTACATTAACAACGGGCAGACCGCCTCAGGGCTGAATCTCTACACAACCCTTGCTCACGAAGGCTATCCCGGACATCTGTACCAGACCGTCTATTTTTCTGCTTCTGAGCCGGATCCTATTCGAAGCATTCTTGATTTTGGCGGATACGTTGAGGGCTGGGCCACCTATGCGGAAATGATGTCCTACTACCTTGCACCTCTCCCTAAGACTGAAGCATCCCTTCTCCAGAAAAACAATTCTGTCATTCTTGGACTTTATGCACTTGCAGACATGGGAATTCATTATGACGGCTGGTCTGTAACTGATACAGTCCGCTTTTTCAGCGATTACGGGATCAATGATCCAAATGCAGTACAGAGTGTCTACAAACTGATCATTGGAAGTCCTGCCAATTATCTGAAATACTATATTGGATACCTGAAATTTTATGAATTGAAAAAGGAGATGGCAGATGCCCTGGGAAATCAATTCTCCCAGAAAGAATTTCACAGGGCGGTACTGGATGTGGGACCGGCGCCATTTGAGATCGTATATGATGAGGTGGAAAAAAATTTATTAAATTGATCCTATTTCACACAAAATAAAACTATCCTGTGAGAATCCGAAACATTCCCACAGGATAGCCCATCAAACACATTTTATATAATTTACACTTGAATCTACAGATCCAGTTTCAGATCATTTTCCTTGATCCAGCCACATTTTCTCATCGGAATCGCAATCGCCCAGGAAAGCACTGCCGGAAGAATAAAACAGATCAGCACCAGACCTGCCCAGTCCATTCCGGTGATCGCAGCTTTGGTTCCTTCTGCAATATCATTTACCCAGCCAGTGTACACACCAATCTGTCCGACCAGTCCGCAGGTTCCCATTCCGGATGCCACTGCCGCACCGTTCATCTTCAAATGAAAGATACAGGTTGCGACCGGACCGGTAATTGCGGATGCCAGTGTCGGCGGAAGCCAGATTCTCGGGTTTCTCACAATGTTTCCCATCTGGAGCATCGAGGTTCCTATTCCCTGTGCAAAAAGACCACCCCATTTATTTTCCTTAAAACTCATAACCGCAAAACCAACCATCTGTGCACAGCAGCCGGCTACAGCAGCACCTCCTGCAAGCCCGGTAAGTGAAAGTGCCGCACAGATCGCTGCACTGCTGATTGGAAGTGTCAGCGCAATACCAACAATCACAGATACGATAATTCCCATGAAAAATGGCTGTAATTCAGTCGCCCACATGATCGCAGTTCCTACGGTACTTGCCGCTGCTCCGATCGCCGGTGCACATCCCAGTGAAAGCAGAACCCCCACACAGATCGTCACAAAAGGTGTCACAATAATATCTATTTTTGTTTCTTTTGAAACCAGTTTTCCAAATTCTGCTGCAAAAATCGTAACGATCAAAACCGCAAGAGGTCCTCCGGCACCCCCAAGTTCATTTGCTGCCATTCCGACTGCCGCCAGTGAAAACAATACAAGTGGCGGACACTGAAGTGCTACTCCGATCGAGATTGCCATCGCAGCTCCGGTTGCTCCTTTCGCATAACCGCCTACTGTTACAAGGATTCCTATACCAAGCTGTTCTCCGAGTGTGCTGATGATCGTACCGATCAGAAGCGATGCAAACAGTCCCTGCGCCATTGCACCAAGCGCATCGATTCCGTATCGCTTCGCTGAAAAGATAATATTTTTCTTTCTTAGAAACTCTTTCATAACTTTCTCCTGCTCCTGTCATTCTTTTAGTGTACAATCTACTGTCTTGTCACATGTGATTACTGTGCAATATTATCCACTGTTTTGCAGAATCCGTCAAGAAGATTTTATTTAAATCTCTTATCTTCGCAAAAGTATGATATAACTGATATGACTAAAAAATAGGAGTGTACATTTTTTAACTGCACACTCCTGCTTTTTATTTCTTATTTTTATTCTTTATGAAAATATACATGATAAGCTTCCATATCTACTTTTGGAAGAGGGATCATCTTCATTCCATTCGCTTCAAACTGTAATTTTCCATCAACCATATGAATTTCTTCTACTGCCGGTGCTGTAAGGAATTCTTTTTCCTCTGAAAGTGCCGCAAGAATATATGGCCCATATGCAAGATTGACAAATGCCGCATCAGACTTGTTATCCAACACACGGAATTCCATCGGAAGTTCCAGTCGGATCACATCTCCGGCTTTCGGATCTGCATCAATTACCATATAACCATCATGAAGTGCTGTATCTGCAAGAACTTTTCCATTTACAGACACGTTAAAATCCTTCTGTCCCCATGCCGGAATATGGATTTTAAGAACTTTTTTCTGATCCTTTTGGCAACGTATTTCCATTACACCTTCTTCATCCACACTCTGAAGTTCGATCATCGTTTTTCCATTTTCGTCCGTCAGCACGGAATCTACAAGAAGGTTAATGTAAAGCGCATCTGCATCCTGCGCATAAATATTTTCCATATAGCGGAATCTGCTCTCCATACCGGTTCCATGACAGCAGGAATTCTCTGAAAGGAAGAATTCTTTTCTGCCACCCGGACCAAGTGGAAGAAAATAAGTCGTTCCACCATCACATTTATGACTACTTGATGTCAGGATATGATTTCTCAGCGTATTATCATAATAATCCATCAGATTGCCGCTTCGCGTATATTCAAATAACTGACTGGTCAGGCGCAGCATATTATAACTTGCACAGCTTTCAGCAGCCTTATCCGTAAGATAAGAACACGTTGTATTTGCACGATGGAACATCTCAGTCTCACCAACCCCACCGATACAATATGTATGTCCACCAGTCACGATATTCCAGAAATTCTTTCCGATTTCCCAATAAATCTCATCACCAGTTGCCCGATACAGATCCATTGCACCGATAATCTGCGGAATATGCTGGTTTGCATGCATATCCTCCAATGTATCGCATTCTTCTTCCATCGGATAGAATAACTTTTCATTTTCAAAAAGTTTTGCAGCCTTCAGATGATTTTCTTTTCCGGTCAGCTCATAGACTTTTACCATTGTTCCAAGCATACCACCAAACTCACCTGCAATATACATTGCCCACATTTTATCCAGTGTTTCTTTTGGCAGACGGGAAAGTCTGTCATATACCCAGTCTCCCATCAAGTCCAAGATCTCTTTTGCCGTCTCATTTCCGGCAAGTACATGACAATCATATAATCCGGACATAATCTTATCCAAAGTATAATACGGAGCCCAGATTTCCGGATACTTGGTATATACTTCCAGAAGATCGAACTGTTCCTCTGAGTATGCACTTAAAAATCCTCTGTGATATTTGCCGGTTGCTGCAAATGCATCCTGGCACTTTTTCAGCTCTGCTACCATGTAATTGACTTTATCTAAAAATTTTGGATTGCCGGTTGCTGCAAATGCAAGTGCAATACCTGACAGATAATGTCCTGTCGTGTGCCCTTTCAGTTTACAGCTTTCCTCATCCCAACCGGTCATCGGAGGTGCCCCTTTTGTATCCAGTCCGGTCGCTTTGCGGAAATTATAAAGCATCTGGTCATCGTCAATTCCAAGAAGATATTCTTCCATCAGCTTCTGGTATTTATAATAAAGAGTTCCTTCTTTCAACCGAACCTGTCCAAGTGGAAAATAACCCACTTTTTTCTCCGGTCCCTTTACTGGTACTATTTCCTTTTTATAATGGATCTCTGCAGATGCTTCCTTTTCTGTTCCATCGATCACACCTGCAACTGCAACCACTGTCTCTTCTTTTGCCGGCTCATATGTATTCCATTTCACCGGCATTGTCATGCGGCGTCCATCTTCTGTGTATACGATCACAACAGACGGAAGATGTGCTTCTTCACCGACCAGTGCATTAAGGACGACTTTACGTACTTCTTTTACGATATTTTCTTTTGCTTCCTGCAATACGGTCGCCACATATTCTCTTGACTCACTACATCCTTCATATGTTGCGGTAACCGTCAGTGTAACTTTACGGTTTCCCATACCATGCAGCGGACGATGTACCTTTCCTGTATTGTCAATAAATCTTTCTTCCCCTGTCTCCCAGGTAAATTGAGCACCGTATTTTCCATTCTCTGGGAGTGTAAGATTGTCATCTACCGTGCTCAGATTCCCAATATAAATTGCATCCAAATCTTTTTTAATAATTTCTGCTGCGTTCATGTTTTGCTCCTTTTCGTATAAAAATTGGATTCGAACCATCTATAGACTATATTCTATGTTTCTCTCCATTCTTTGTCAAGATTTTGCACATTTTTTGTTAATTGTAGTCATTTTTATTGTGCGATATATACATTTTTCAAAAAAATCTGAATACAACATTCGATAATTTTTATATACAACTTTTATTTATACAAGTGCTGCCAGCCACACACTCGCTGCAAGCCCTGCAAATGTTGCAATAAGTGCTCCGGCAAGAGTATACCTGGTTTTTTTCACCTTTGCTGACATAAAATACACAGACATCGTATAGAAAATCGTTTCCGTACACGCCATCGAAATTGAAGCGATCATTCCGTTTCTCGAATCCGTTCCAAATTCCTTGTAGATATCAAGCAATAATCCCGTTGCTGCAGAGGACGAAAACATTTTCACAATCGTAAGCGGAACCAATGCCCCCGGAAATCCAATCTGCTCCGTCACATTTCCAATTATTTCCGATATAAATTCCAGAAAACCCGATGCACGCAAAATCCCCACTGCCGCCATCAATCCAATCAACGTCGGCATCAGCCGCACGACCGTCCAAAATCCACGCTTTGCTCCCTGAATAAAAGTATCATATACATTCACTCCTGCAAAAATTCCATATATAAGAATGGACAAAATCATAAAAGGGACTATAAAGTCAGATATGTATAAAAAAAGGCGCATAAAAACAGCTCCTGGCGAACCACTTTACTAAAAAGTATATTCGCCGGAGCTGTTATTCATTCCGTTTGCTTTATAAAGAAAACTTTTCTATTCCTCATCCGCATACTTCGCAAACCGCTTCTCATTCTGATGGATCACATAATAATACATCACGATCAGCAACGCACTTGCCAGGATCCATGCCGCCGGACTTGCCATGCATACTCCAAAGTAACTCTTCTGCCCTGCCGCGATCATGGCAACAACGCCCCTGCCAACCAACTCAGCCACACCAGCCATCATCGGGAGCAGTCCATATCCCATTCCCTGGATTCCATTCCGGTAAACATTTACAACGGTAAGCGGAATAAAGAAAGTACCGACGCATTTCAGGTAAATATCCACGGAATGCATAATTTCTGTCAGATCCCCAGACAGGAACAGATACGTCATATATTTCCCAACTGTCATAATGATCGCCGCAACTACGACTGAATAGATACTTCCCATGATCGTAATTGACTTAAATCCCTGACGGATCCTTTTGATCTTACCTGCTCCAATATTCTGTGCGCAATAGGTTGCCATCGTGGTTCCCATCGCAACATATGCCTGCGTCACGATCTGCTCGATCTTATTCGCTGCGGTAAATGCCGCTACCTGTGTGGAGCCAAGCAGATTCAAGGCAGTCTGTACCATCATGGTTCCGATCGCTGTGATCGAATATTGAAGAGCCATCGGGATTCCGACTGCAAGCTGGATCTTCAGCAGATGTCCGCTCGGACGCCAGTCCTCCTTATGTAAATGCAGGATCGGAACCGCCCTCACAATATATACCAGACACAGGATTCCCGAAATCCCCTGTGAAATCACGGTCGCCCATGCCGCACCGGCTGCACCCATGTGAAACGCAATGATAAATACCATATCCAGCACAATGTTGAGCAACGCCGCAAGAATCAGGAAATATAGCGGAACCTTGCTGTTACCAAGTGCCCGCAAGACACTAGATAAAAAATTATATAGCATCTGCGCCGCAATTCCACCACAGATTACCATAATATACGCATAGGCATCCTTGAAAATATCATCCGGTGTCTTCATAATCCCAAGAAGCGGTTTCATTGCCATCATTCCGAGCACAGTCATAATAAGAGACATAATAATCGCCAGAATCGCGGCATTTCCTACAGTCTTGCGCATTGCTTTCATATCACCCGCACCAAATTTCTGTGCCGTAAGTACGGTAAATCCTGCCGTCATTCCCAGAATAAATCCATTGATCAGAAACATGATCGTTCCCGTACTTCCAACAGCCGCAAGTGCTTTGGTTCCCACGAACTTTCCTACGATAATCGTATCTGCCATACTGTAGAACTGCTGAAATACATTCCCAATGAAGATCGGCAGTGTGAAATTAAAAATAATTTTTCCCGGATTCCCGGTCGTCAAATCTTTCTGTAATGTTTTCATATATTCCCTCTGTTTATCTTATTAACATTTTACCTTTCGTCATTATAGAAAAATGTATCTTAAATTGCAATTGTCGTTTTCACGAAATTTCCCCTGTTTCACAAAGTATTTCCCGTTTATTTGACGGAATCTTTGACACCCCAGATTCTATCCTCTATAATAGTTTATATAGAAAAAAATTATCATTTTCAGGAGGCATTGATATGAAACCACTGCCCTTTATCATGCAATATGTCAGACGATACAAATATCGCTATATTGCCGGAATCCTTACTCTTTTTGCTGTAGATGCGGCAAGTGTATTTATTCCAAAACTTACCGGTATCATTACCGATGGTCTTACCGCGCGCAGCATTACCTGGAGTTCCATTCGTACCTGTCTTCTTGGAATCTTTCTGATTGGTCTTCTGCTTGCAGTCGGCCGTTTTTTGTGGCGTTATTTTCTTTTTGGAACCGCACGTATTATCGAGCGTGAACTGCGTAATGAAATGTTTTCCCATCTGGAAACTATGGATGTGGAATACTACAACAGCCACAAAACAGGTGATCTGATGACCCGATTTACCAGTGACTTAAATGCGGTCCGCATGGCACTTGGTCCTGCTGTCATCTGCATCTTTGATTCCGTAGTCATGACGCTCCTGGTCGTCTGCCAGATGATGTATTATGTCAATATAAAGCTGACCCTTCTGGCACTGATCCCGATGGTCATCATCTGCCTCGGCTATATGCATTACGGAAAGGTACTGGATGACCTCTACACCGAACGTCAGGACAGTGTTTCCAATCTTGCCGACTTTGTACAGGAAAGCTTCTCCGGGATTCGTGTGATCAAGGCCTTTGTTCGCAAGCAGGCAGAAATCCTTTCTTTTTCCAAAAAGAACCAGGATACCATGGATAAAAGTATGCGCATCGCAAAGCTGGAAGCCATCCTGATCCCGCTTCTGGATGTGATCATCGGATTTTCCAGTCTTGCCTCACTCCTTTATGGGGGATACCTCGCCCTGATCGGACAGATTACACTCGGACGCTTCGTAGCTTTCAATCAGTATGTCAATATGCTGGTATGGCCGATGCTCGCCTGTTCGGAAGCTGCCGTCATGTTTTCCCAGGGAACTGCATCCATCCGCCGTGTACAGGAAATCCTGGAAGCACAGACAAATGTAAAAGATACTGATTCTGTCACAACTTTAGATACCCTGCACGGGGATATCCGTTTTGATCACCTGACCTTTACGCACCTTGGAAATACTTCTCCGGTACTGCATGATATCAATCTGGACATCCCATCCGGGACAACCCTTGCTATCATCGGGCGCACCGGCAACGGAAAGTCCACTCTGGTCAATCTCCTGCTCCGGCTTTACAACACCGAGCCAGGCATGATTTATCTGGATGACCATGATATCAACACAATTCCGCTGAAAACTCTGCGTGAAAATATTGCTTATGTACCACAGGATAATTTTCTTTTTTCCGATACTCTGAAAGCAAATATTGCATTCGGTACAAAATCACAGGATATGAGCCGTATTATCGCCGCAGCAAAATCAGCCTGCATTCACGATAATATTGCAAATTTTCCGGACAACTATGATACGATCGTCGGCGAACGTGGCGTTACGCTTTCCGGCGGTCAGAAACAGCGCAGCTCCATCGCCCGTGCCCTGATAAAAAATGCACCGATCCTGATCCTTGATGACTCCCTTTCCGCTGTCGACACCGATACAGAAGAACATATCCTACATAATCTCAGGGACGATCGTAAAGGAAAAACAACAATCTTGATCGCACACCGAATTTCCACGGTACAGCATGCCGATCTGATCATGGTACTTGAAAACGGGGAAATGAAAGAGCTTGGAACACACACCGAACTGATTCAGAAAAATGGCATTT
>PPYF01411400.1_pt1 | contig 24412 bp, 23 predicted proteins | sample 1559871 | NCBI WGS metagenome assembly PPYF01 (sample SAMN08240021, study PRJNA423297) | Human gut metagenome, whole genome shotgun sequencing project. | reverse complement strand
CTTAGTCAAAACGATGTTCTCGGAGTTATTTATAACTTTAATTTAAAAGGTAGGATCATTATACAATTTACTGCTTTCCTTGTAAAGAAAAACGCCCTCGCTTTGGAAAAGGGCGCTTTATCTCTCCAGAAATACTTAGTTATTTGTACTTGTATTTGGAATAGCATTTACGATAAGGATATTATACTAATTTATCTTAAGAAAAACAGTAACATTTATTAATAAAAAAAGACCCCCGATTAAGGGGTGTCAGTGTTAGAAACTTAATTATAGCAAACTTCTTAACGAGAACAAAGAAAAAAGCCCCGGAGGGCGGAGAATATGCTATGTCAATGCAAGAAATGCAGCAATTGTACCAGCAATAGCTATGCCAGTCCCAATTATTGTAAATATTATTCCCACATACCATCTTATTGATTCTTTTTTAGCTTGTTCACGTTCTTTGCGTTCTTTTTCTGTTCATCTTTCAACGCCTGTTTGAATTCCGAAAAGGAGTTATTAATTTGTAAAACTTGATTTGAAAAACCATTATCAACTTTTTGAGATAACAGCTCAAATTTATTATCCATTCTATCGCTCAAATTCTCAAATTTTAAATCAATTTCATTTTTAGAATAAGTTTCTTGATGCATATTATCTCCTCCTCTTAATTTTGTATCTGTTTTCATTATATCATATTCATCAGTTCTTTCCCATTTTACGCTCGATCTTTCATTTTTATCAATAGGGAATACTATTAAATCTCGGTTTTCCATCATTTCTCCTTGACTTCAAATGTTAATTTTTTTGAGTCTTGAATAAGACCGTTGAATTTTTCATCATTTAATTCTTTTACTTCAACTACAGACAAGACTTTGGCTAATGTCAAAGTTAAGAAGTAATTTCCTTCCGACAAATTATCAGTAGGAAATTTCATAAGGCCCTCAGCTTTGAAATCACCAGATTCTTCAACCATAATATTTTTATCAAAAGGTTCTATAATATGTTCAAATACAGTGCTTTGAGGTTCTTCGGATTTGTTTATATGGGTAAAGATAACATACCTGAACTCGGGGTCTAGATTTGCTAATTTAAATCTGAGAGTAAACTTAGAGTCATGACTTATCTCTAGAACTGCTTCTTTTACTTCCTTAATTTTCAAATCAAATATTACCGCTTTAGATATTTCTCCACTATTGCTTAATTTTATATGTCTTTTTATCTCTTCTTCTGTCAAATTTTCCATAAGTTCCTCCTAGTTTTAAAATCTAATTTGAATTAATTATAGCAATTACCTATATAAAACACAAACACGAAAAAAGCCCTGACCGAAGTCAGGGTTAATTTTAATATTTTAAAGTTTGACCAGCATAAATCAAGTTAGGGTTTGAAATACCGTTCATTGAAACTAAGCTTTGAACAGTTGTTCCTAAACGACTTGCAATTAATGAAAGATTATCGCCAGAGTGCACTGTGTAAGTTCGTGCTGTAGCCCCAGATTGGCCTCCTTTGAAGCGAATAACCTGACCAGTATAAATCATGTTCGGATTAGATAAACTGTTCTGACGTGCTAATTCTTGCCAGTTTGTTCCCCAATTTGAAGCAATTCCACTAAGTGTATCACCTTGTTTTACAATGTAACTTTTTGAGGTTGTTGCGGGTTGGCTAGTTGATGCATCAATAGTTTCAACATTATGAACAGATAACCAGCTCATAATACCATCAAGCAAGACTGTATCACCGTTCTTCTGGATGATTTTATGTGGTTTACCTTTTACCCATTGAGGAATTGTTTGTCCTGTAGCATAATTTTTAGCTCCAAAGTTTACTTTAACAGTCATGCCAACTTCTACATCGTTTCCTTTAACTTCATTAGCTTCTTTACCATTATTAATGGCCGGTGTAACAGTATCGGGTTTAACTTCTTGCCCTTTTTGTTCTCCATAGCCATTGTCTGTGATTCCTGTTAAGTCTACATTTCCATCAAGTCCACCAGCAACATAAGTTGATGTGAACTGGAATACTGATATTCCGTCCATACTTGGGAAAAAGCTATAGTTTGGAACTGGTGTCACTTCATAATTTGGATAAGCCGCAATCCATAATGAGTTAGGGAATTCTTTGATGATTTGCTTATAATTGACATTGGCCAAAGTGTACGGCTTGTAAGAATAATACATTGGAGTATATCCAGCAGCTTTTACACGTCGCATTCCGTAAAGAATCGCATCAGTATTCGCTTGTTTATCTCCACTTGCTCCACTTTCATAATCCAAGGCAACAATAGAGTTTTTAGGTGTTTGAATTTTGGGCAAATAGCGATCAAGTGCCGCTTTTGCTACTTCTTGCGAACCTCCGACTTGATACCAAATATAAGTGTGCGCTCGTTTACCCTGAGCAATCGCAGATGCAACTTGTGTTGAATAAGTCGCTTGGTCTACAAAGGTTCCACCGTAAGTTCCTCCGATTTGGCTAAAAGCAAATTTATCATGAGCATAACCAAAATTACCGTAAGTTCCGTTATATTTTGACCAGTCCACCCCTTGGTCACCAACTGCTGCAAATACAGGTCCACTTGCTGCAACAACAAAGAAAGCTACCATTCCAATGGCAGCTTTTTTGATTACTTTTTTCATTTGTTTTCCTCTGTACTTTCATTTTCAATAACATCTGTTTTGCCATTTTTAGATTTCAAGTAATTCACCAACTCTTGAAACATTGGATTAACTTGGCAAATCAATTGAATCATTCGTGCCCCAAAGAAAGCCAGCGAACCATTGATAATCCAATTTACTTCATTTTCATAAGCTCTTGAGCTTGAGAAATGCCAAAACTCAAAAACAATCCAAAACAAAGCGATTGTTGTTAAATCAATAATGATTCTTTTTCTCAAAGGTGGGTCCATTTTTTCCCCATCTTTTAACCATGTCAATCCTAATATAATTAAGATTAGCCCTGAAACTCCTAATAATTGATACTCCAATTTGTATTTTTCCTTTCCATAATAAAAACCTATCCATTGATAAGTAAGTCATTTTACTTACTATTTATAAGTCGTTCGAGTGCTTCTCGCCATGCTTGTTCCTCCATAATACCTGCTTTCTATTTTTCTGTCGCTACATAAGTGCTCAATTTATCTTTTGAAGCTTGAAGTGCTGCTTCCATAAGACCGTTCATATCATTTTTAGCTTCTTCTGAATTATGAAAATCTTGAGGGTTATTAATTGTTAGCTGAACTTGTAAATCTCCTGCTTCATAAGCGGTAAAGCTTAAATTGGCAACAATGTTTTCACCGATAAGAATGTCGGTAGTTTCTTGAGTTTGTTTGTTCTTTTTCATTTTTTCTCCTTAGTTCTAACTTGGGAATGGGTCCTTGGTAAACCACATTTGAGAGAATGTTATCATATAGTCGCTGGTTGTAACGTTTCCTAAACTCATTAAGTTTACGCTACCATCTGTATTAAATTTGTACCAACCAAATTTTGAGGGGGAAGTTAAATCGTGATTGTATATCATAGTAGTTACAATAGGCCGAAAACCTATAGGAAGAATAGCCACACCAGTCTGCCAACTCCCGTTTGGTGGAGTAGAGGTAAAACGTTTCTCTGAGGATAATGTAACTATGTTTCCAACGCGAGTTAGCGTTGCCGTACGACCCCAACCTAGCGGAACTTCCTTAGTATGTTTTTCCGAAGAATCCACGCCTTCTGGTGTTATGTTTACATACTTTCCAACACTGTCAGTAATAGAAAAACCTTGAAATGAAACTTGAACTATACGGGTTCGTCCAGTGTTATTATCAATATACTGGTGAGCATAGCCCTGAGTATTATCAAGACCTATTGAATTTTCATTGTTTTCTGCAGGATTCTTTGAGTGAATTATTAAATGATTTTTTTCAATAGTAGTTGTCCCATTTACATCATTGTTTCCCCAGACACTCTCTATCTTCCCATCTTTAAATGTTCCGTTAGTTACTGATAGGTTATCTCCATTGATATTATGAGCATTAATTTCATATAAAGCCCAAACTGTCCCATTCCAGTAGTATTCTGTTCCAGCTAATATATTTGTACCATCACTAGCAGTGATATCATTTGCTCCGGAGTATTTCCATGTTAGCCCATTAAATTTTGTTGTAGGCTCAGTATCAGAAACAACTTTACCTGGATTACCATTACTTCCAGGAGGACCAGCAGGACCAGCAGGTCCAGTTGCTCCATCATTTCCCATTTTAGCAACTGAATACCCTGTTTCACTGGTATTGTCCGTATAAGTCCAAACAGTCTTAGTCCACAGATAACTACCTGCTGCAACTGTCGGAATTGTAGAAGTCCATCCACTACTTGGTGCCGTTGTTCCACTTGTAGAACCTGCATATGTAATGGTCGTAGTTTTGATACCAGTACCATCTTTACCAGCAATTCCATCATTACCGTTATTCCCATCTTTAGAAATATAAGTTACTGAGTAACCTGTTTCAGATGAGTTGTCCGTGTAGTTCCATACTGTTTTCGTCCAGAGATACTGACCTTTTATAAGACTGGGAACAGAACTCGTCCAACCAGTAGTTGGTGCTGTCGTTCCACTTGTTGAAATAGCGTAAGTGATAACAGTGGTTTTTAGTCCAACACCGTCCTTACCTGCTATTCCGTCTTTACCATCTGCGCCATCTTTACCGTCATTTCCCTTAAATACAGTCCAAGGTGCATATTTAGCAGGGTCTGTGGATGCTGTAGATGTAAAGTCTGTGTACTGACCGATATAGCTTGGCCAGTCAGCAGTTGTGACTTCTGTAGCTGATTGCATGTATGGAGTTGCGGTTGAACCTGGTTCTTGTTTCGGTTTTCTAACTCTAAATGTAAAACTACCCTCACTTGCACCAGTGAATCTAGTCTGAAAGATGGCTTGTGCATTTACGGATGGGTCTGGATAAGGAGGTATCGTTGAAGTTTGTGTTATTCTTATCCACTGATTCAGCATTTGACTAGGGTCTTTAGGTAAATCTATAGAACATATTGTTTTCCATATTGGACCAAGGTATCGCTGACCAAACCAAAATTCTGTAAGAGTCGTTCCAGCAGGAAGATTCCAGCTTGTAAACATGACATCCATACTCATTGTATATTTATCACCTGGTTTATAATCCCTAGGTAAAATAGAGAAACCATCCCAAAGGTCTCTGCTGACATAGGTATTAGTACCCTTTATTGTCATTTCACCATAGTCATTTTCTACTTTGTCAAAGTTTTTAAAGAATCCAGCTTTGGTCTTAGCAGAACTATTAACTAACAAATTCAAGTTAGGATAAACAGTCGTAAATCTATCTGTTCCATCAGCACTATAAGCATATGCATAATGAGTTATTGTCCCATCGTAAACGTTACTTACAGTGGTGCTATTGCTTGCTACTATCGTCATCAGTTACCTCCGCCCAAATTTCAATAATTGGAGTGGAGATACCATAAGTCCGCCAGATTTGTTCAATCACATCACTTGCGCTTGTTGCTTCAAAGCTAACTTGTGTGATTTCTCCCCCAAGTTCGATATTGGCATAAAATGTACTTTTCATTATTGATTCACCTCGCATGTATATTGAGCTTTGACATTGATATCAGTCGCCGCAACGCTAATTGTTTTACCAGTTTTATATTGATTTCCTGTACCGCCAAAATTAGCATTTAATACGCCATTTTGGTCACGTTGAGACCATTTATAAGTATAGGTTGTTCCAGCTGTATCAATTTCAGCACCAGATTGAAATACTCGGCAAGTAAGTGTTGTTGTACCAGAACCATTTTTAAAAATGCTACCTGCTGTACTATCAATCGTACAAGTTAATGGGTCTGTATAATCAAGAAGTGTAACGATGCCACTAACTGCAGTTCCTGCTGTACCACCTACTTGGTCAATGATTACTGCCTTAAAAGTTTGTGAGTTGGTAACAGCTGTTGGTAGAACTGTTAATATCCCTTGAGAAGTAGTATTTGTTCCTGCTGCTACATTAGGAGTTTGACCAGTTGTAGATGAAGTACATAAATGCCAACCTAATCCAAGGTTTGAGTTATAACCAGTTGAACCAGTTGTAGTTACAGTACTATCTGCATAACCGAAGAATATTTGCTTGTTCCCTGCAGAAAGTTGCCCCCCTTTATACAAATCAGCGTTAACTGTTAAGCTTGCAGGTTTAGAATTATAGAATGCTCCACCATTTCCAGCATAAACATTTGCAAGGACTGCTGATTTAGCAAGTTGCACAACCGTTAAATCTAAAACAGCTGAGAATGGAACGTTTAAACCTGTATTAGGGTCAACCCATAATCCAGAAGCAGTGAATCGTGATGCTGAGTTAGCAATTGGAACATTGACTTTTGTTGTCAACACACTATTTGAAGTTCCGCTCATATATTGAGTGTCAGTATTAGTAGTTGAAGTGATAGTTGTTGTTGTGGTTCCATCTGATCGTGTCCAAGTAATAGTTCCTGAAATCCCACTAATAACAGAAGTTGTACTCCCTGCTTTAGTAAGGTTGAGCGTTAAAACTTGTGGAGTAGTCGCATAACTTGGTGACCATGTTTGAGCTGTTGCATCATAAGTTTGAGTAGTCACCCCACTCGCTGTGATGAAAGCATTGAGTTGCATCCCATCTGATAAATCTGTGATTGTGATTTGTCCACTTGAGACAATTGACATATTTTGTTCCTCCTATTAATTAAGTGGTTCTGCAGTGCAATCAAATGTAGCTCTCTGCCAAACATCACTATTTGTGATTGTAATTGATTTCTGACTTGTTTGATGAGCAAGATTCCAAGCGGTATCTACTGTTCCATCAGAGTTAGTTTTAGACCATATATAAGCAAATTTTGTTCCCTCACTATCAATTTCTTTATTATTTTGATAAAGTATCGCAGTGAAAGTTGTATTAATGATATTATTTTTAAATTGATAGCCATTAGATGAATCAATAACTAGATTAATCGGGCTAGTTCCATCATCCACATTAGTGATAGTAACCGACTGACTTGCGACTACTTTACCCGCAATTGTTGCTTTAAAGCTATAGACTGCTTTATCCGCAACTCCACTTGCATCAACTGTAATAGTCTGTGTTGGAGCGACAACTGTTCCATCTTTCGACCATTCATAACTGTCTGCAATAGTTTCAGTGGTATCTGAGCCAAAATAGATATGAGCTGACAAATCAGTTGATCCCGTACCATTCTTAAACTGTACCCCATTAGTAGTTTCTAAATCCGATCTATATGGAGTGCTTTGGTCAATCAACTCTTTCATTCTGCCATATAAATCGGCAGAGATATCACTTTTTAATTTAACAAAATTAGTAAAAGTAATTTTATTATTTAAAGGATTAGTAAAACTTATTTCTTGTTCAGATACTCTTGCTGATAAAATTAATCCACCATCTGACTTGTCAAAAGTTGAGTCTTGAACAATTATTGTATCCCCAATATTTAGCTTTTTGTTATTTCCAAGAGCACTTGTAACAGCATTTACTGATACTATTACTTCATAAGTCATTTGAGGATAAGCATAAAGTTTAAACTGACTTACAGCATAATCCCATAAATCATCATTTGAACTTGCGGATGTTTGAATATTTTTATTAGTATATTGATCTGAAGATGGAGATAGGATTTGAGAAGGAAACATATCTCTTGATAAAGGAGCATATGCTGTATTACTACCAGCATCTTTATAAAATTCTAATTGACCATCAGAATTATAATATTTTCCTTCTATTGATAACCAATTATATTTGTTGTTTGAATCAGTAACAGTAGTTGAATTAAAAAATGTAGATGTTCTATCTCCAGTTGAGGTTATACCATCAATATTTTTACCATAATATAACGTTACATCTTTTCTTAATTGCCCAACTCCTCCAGTTTGATATAAATCTAATGTTATATTTTGAAGTGTTCCGTCATCTTTTAGATTTGTTTTAAATTGAAATTCAGCCTTAAAACTATTACAAATAGAAATTATACGAGCTAGTTTTGTTTCGGTACTATCAAAAGAGAGTATTGGATTAGATGTATCTTCATCAATAGTTGAAAAAGGATTATTACCTATTTCAACAACATTATCTGTAATTTTAGCTGCATTTTTAAGATACCAAACAATACTATGGCGAAGATTATTATTATATGGTTCTACATCCTCACTAATCAGTTCAAGATTTAAATTTTCGCATTGTAATTGCATTGAATAATGATCTTGTTGAATATTAATTATATTAAATAAATAATCTTCATCATCGTAACTAAAGCTTATATAGCTTTGTAAAGTCAACAAGGCATAATCAGGATTTACCTTATTAACAGAAAAGTCAAAAGTAGATGTTCCCTCCGCTAAATAACGATGCCAATTATCATTAAAATAGTGAAGTGCATCTGGTAGATCATTATTGATAAAACCAATTCTTTTTAATGTTGAGTCATGAATGTTTAATTGCATTATAGATACCTTTCTTTCCAAGTTACATCAATATCAGGAGGCACTGTATTATCTCCAAATGAGCAATTAACAATTGATTGACCCGGAGGAACTGAAAATGGTTCTGAACCAGTAATCATCTCATCATTAGCAATTGTAAGTCCTTCTCTTCTATATATTTTTGAACTGCTCATATTTACCACAACAACTTCACTATTACCATAATGATGATTGTCTGCTGGAATAAATGTTGTAACATCTGTATTGCTATCAATTGTTTTGGTAACATCATTCTTTTGAAAATTAAACATTCTAAGCGATAGATTTGTTATATATTGTGTGTTGACATCTCTTCCTTTTAATTGACCCATATATACAAATACTTTTGTACATTTAGTACTTCCAAGCTCTGGAATAGTAATAGGGTAATTTCCTCCTCTATTGCCAAATGTAAAATTGAAAACTCTATCTTTCTTTTGAATTGTAAAATATCCAGTTGTAGAATTAAAATATAAGTTTGGATTAGGAACTTTTCCATCTCCATGACCACCATTATTTAATTCTTGTCCTCCTGGCCCAAATGTTTTCCATGTTCTGGGATGATTACCACCAATATAAAGTTGAGTTCTAAAGCTATTTCCTCTTGTATCATCTTTATATATTCCTAATCCAGCCATAAGTTTATTGTTAGAATCACAAAATAAAACTTGTATTAGCCCAGTTTGCCCCATTTTTGTTGCTTGCGCCCAAATATTAAAAGTTGAAGTAAAATTAGCTGTTCCAACATTTCCTATTTTATCAGCTGGAACATTATAGACTTGCATAGCCCCTTGCATTGACCATGTTCCGCTAGACGGAGGATCACCACCATCTTGTAATCTTAATCCATCATTTTTAAAAACAAGATTTCCTGCAGTTAATAATTGACCATTTTGAGGGTTGCCAACATCATTAGCCACATTAAAATGTCCACTAAAATTACTATTTTGGCTTATACCAGATGGGTTTAAAAGCCATTGAGATTCTACTCTTGTTGTTTCAGTTGTTTTTGAGTCAATCAAAGTTTGATCCTGACTTCCCAATCCAACAACTCCATTTTGACCTGCAATACCTATAAATGCATTATCAGATTTATGAGTAAATTTAAACGTAGGATATGCAGGAATAGTCCCTTGATTATTAATCAAAACATCTACTGAGTTATCTGAATTAACTATAATGGAACCATTTGTTCCTCCTGAATTATTTGAATTCAATTCTTGTGTATAGCTTGAGATAGCAACACCTGACGGTACAATAAATGTTAAAGTTCCTGTTGCCCTTAAAGAAGATATATCTTCAGAAAAAGTAGGTAATTGATCAGGCAATGCATACCAAACTTTATTTGGCTCATCACTAAAAATTAATGGTGAAGGAGTTGAAACATCTAAAACACTAGCAATTTGTTGGCGAATATTAACCCAATCTTTCGGAATACCATCTTTAATGAAAGAAATTGTAATTGTTTTCGCATTAATATAATTATTAATAAATTCTTGACCATATCTTGTAGTTCCTTCTGGTCCAAGATTATTTGTCCATGTTGAGCCAAAATTTCGTTCGATTGAAGTAAATCCATCTACCAAGTCGGAAATATTTTGACCATTAAAACTTATCGTAAATGTCAAATCATAATACCTCCTAATCTATTTTTTCTATTTTGGTATGAATCCTGTGTTTTTTTAATTGTTGGAGCTGCACCTTTAAAGAAACTATTTTCATCAATAATTGGTGCAGGTTGATTTTTAAGAGCTGTTGTTTGTTCTTTTGTCGCTCCTAGAACTTGAGAAAGTAGATTAACAGCTTGAGTTAAAGCTAATTCCATATTACTATTAGAATTTTTTTCATAATTATTAGCGTTAATAGTTCTATTTGCTTGGTTCAAAAGTTGACTCGCTCTTGACTTCTTTTGAGGATCAAGCGGAATAACCATTTCAGGACGATTTCCTTCAGCTATTTCATAAAATCCATGTGCATCAATGACTCCGCCATTTTCATAACCATGCCCATTTCCTAAGAATGATAAGCTTGAACCATAACGGCTTTTAGCATAATTAAGAGCAGCTAATAAGTTATCATATCCATTAAAAATATCGCCATGTCCAGGGAATTTATATGCGTTAAATGTTGCTGAAATTGTTTGCATCAATCCTTTGGCAAGATCACCAGTAATATTATTAATATCTCCAATATTTCCTTGTACAGCTTTTTCATTACCGCTTGATTCTGTAGCTATTTGGCGAAGGACACGGTCAACCATGTCTTGGCTTGTACTCAATCCGTTAGCCGCAAGCGCCTGTTTAACTTGCCCAGCCCAACGTTGAACACCAGAACCAGATGGCGAACCTTGTGAACCTCCTGCATCTGATTCAGCTTTTTTGAAGAATGATTGTAAGAATTTAATAAAATTATCTTCAGCAGTTTGAGCAGAACCTTTTGCCATCCTAGTTACAACTGGCGGAAAGTCATTTTCTAAATTATCTAATCCTAAGCCATTATAAATAGCTTCTACAACACCTTTAGGTCCTTTTGAAATAACGCTAGTAACATCCTTGTATGTTGATTTTACCCATCCAAGTGCATCTGATAAGAAGCCAGATACACCGTCAGCATGAGCTGGCAAATTAGCTGTTAATGATAGAAACTCTTTTGACATTGAGTGAGGGAGAATTGAAGTTCCAGCTTTCAGATTACGGATTTCAGGTCCTTGTTGGCCAACCGCAAAAATACCATGGTTTGGATGGTGAGCAAGTTCAAATCCTTCTTCACCAACTAGAGCTGTTTCATCTTGAGCTAATCCACGAGTACCTACAGCATATCCTTTAAGGCTAACGTGACCGATATTCCCCCACCCTTTGTGCAGGAAGTTAAGAACGCCATTAATCCCGTCAACAAATGAGTTAATTAAGTCTCTTGAATCTCTAAATCCTTTTGTATACTGTTCTACCGTTTGTTTTTGTTCTCCTGCAGCAGCTTTTACATTTTTGTCAGCCTTATCATTAGCAAAGTCAATTGTTTCTTTATGAGTTTTTTGTGCCTTATCTACTACGCCTTTATATTGTTCATTAGCATGACCAATTGAATCATCACGTTGCTTTTTAGCAGTTTTTATCATTTCATCATATTGAGCTTTTGTTATAGAACTATTTTCTGCACGTTGTTTATCAATTGCTGCAACGGATTTTTTATATTGTTCATTTGCTGCTTTTACAACATCATCTTTTTGTTTTTGAGCCTTATCCTTAACTCCTTTATATTCATCATCAGCCTTTTCAAGGGTATCAATTAATTGTTTTTGATTTAATTTTCCTTTTTTATTTTTTAAATCATCAAGTAAATCAAGCTGTTTATTTTGAGCGATTTTAGTAGCAGTATTGATTTGATTATTCATCTGCTCTTCAGCTTTAGTTTGCGTTTTAGCATAGTCTTTTTCAATCTTATTCATATTGTTACTATGCTCTTTTTTATTTTGCTCTTGCTTATTATCAAAAGAATTTGTTGCTCTTAAAATTTCAGCCATCATCTCTTTTTGATATTGAGGTGAATTTTTACCGTATTTCTTTTCCAATGCTAAAAGAGCGTCGGTACTTCCAGATTTAATTTTTTTAATTTCAGCATCATGATCTTTAGTTAATCTTGTATTAGCGTCATTAGCTCTTTTTTGCTCTTTAGAAACACTAGCATAGTAATTATCAGTATTTTTCTTCATCTCATCAAGATTCTTCTTCTGAGCATTTTTTTGTTTCTCATCTGAATCTTTTTGGCCTTTGTTTAATTTGTCAGCCTGTGCTTGGCTCAATACACCGTTTTTAACTAGAAGGTCAACTTGCTTTTTAGAATCCTTTTCTTGATTTTGATAAAACTTATCAATATCTTTGGACATCTTCGCATAAGCATCAGCAGTTGCTTTCTTAGCTTTTTCAAGTGATTTCTCATCTACAATATCAATAGTTGCTGATTTTTTGATTTTATCCAAGAAGCCTTGGTAGTCCTTAGAGAACTCTTTCATATCTTTTGTTGGTGCTTTAGGGTCGAACTTAACAACTGGTAACTTTTCGCTTTTTAATGAAGATTCTTTTAAACCATCATTAATCAAATCTCCAAGTTTTTTGCCTAAGTTTTTACCACCCATCCCGCCAATAGCTGCACCAATTGCTGTACCGATACCAGGAGCGATAAGAGAACCAATCGCTGCTCCTGCCGCTGCTCCACCAAGTGAGCCAGCAACTCCGCCAGTTTTTTGAGCTGTACTATCTTTACTGAGTAATTCAGCTCCTGCATTTATTCCGCCAGACAAGACTGTACTTCCGCCAACAGATCCAATGATCCCTAATAATCTTGGAATTAAGGAAGTTGCTTTTGATAAACCGCCAGAGGCAACAAGCGCTTCACCTTCAGCAGCTACGCTACCTTTTGTTACTGTTGAAGCAACTGTTCCAGCTTCAGATACAACACCTTTACCTACAGAAGATTTAATGCCTCCTCCAGATAAAGCATCAGATAAAGCATTCATACCTGACATTATTTTAAGCTCATTATTAATTTTTTTAACCATCGCTAGAGCATCGCCGATTTTATTAACTGCCCAAATACTAGCGAAAACTTTAGCTGTATTTACAACAAAATCTTTATGTTCCCCGATAAATTTGACAGTATCAACGAGCTTTTGGAATATTTCCGCAATCCATTTAGCTATTTCTTCAAGGCCTTGCTTACCTTCTTTAGAATTAAATGCCTTAGCCATTGAAGTGGCTGCATCAGATAGAACTGGCAAGAACCTTTGACCAATCATAATTAAAACAGCCTCTCCGGCTGCTTTAAATTGTTTTAATTCATTTTGAGTAGATTGCATATTCTTATTTGCAAGATTAACAACATACCCTTGGCCATCAGCTGATTTTTTCACCTTATCATCGAGTTCGCCTAACTGCTTAACGTTTTCAGAAAGAATTGCACCCGCTTGTTGACCAGTAGTTCCAAATAAAGCATGGAAGATTTGTCCTTTTTGGAATGAACTTAGTTTTTCTGTATGTTGGTTTAACAATCCGAAAATTTCCGTCATTGACTTCATATTTCCGTTTTGGTCTACAAAATCTTTTGTGCTTAAACCAATTCCAGCTAGTGCTTCAGCAGCATCTTTACTTGGAGATTGTAGCGAAACAATCACTTTTCTAAGTCCAGTACCCGCTTTATCAGCTTCAAGACCATTATTAGAAAGAATACCAATTGCAGATGCTGTTTCTGACAAGCTTAATTTGCTTTGATGAGCCGATGCCCCTACATATTCCATTGCTACACCCATGCTTTGGAAATCAGTTGCTGTCATATCTGCTGCATAGGCCATCTGGTTAACAACTTCTTTTGTATTTTTTGTCATTCCAGTAACATCATCAGCTCGTTTACCAAAACTTTCAAGCGCTGCTGTTGAGTTATGTACAACATCAGTAAAATCATCACCAGAAGCTACCGAAGCTTGCAACATGGTGGGCAAAGCACCAAGAGCTTGAGCACTCGTATATCCACGTTTTACAAGTTCTTGATATCCATCTGCTATTTCTTTTTGAGTTTTACCATACTTAACAGAAAGTTCCGAACCTTGCTCTTGCATTTTATTAACATTTTCTTGAGCTTCTTTAGCTTGTTCGCCGCCAGTTACTAATAAGTTAAAAGTTGTTTTATATTGGTTTTGAAGTTCAGAGGCCATTTGTGCCCCCTTAACTGCAGCTGCACCAATTGCAGCAATCCCAAAAGCACTTTGATAAGCTGCACTTTTTACTTTCTGATATCCTGCTGCCATTACATCGGTAGCTTTCTCAGTTGTTTGATAAACAGTATTTAAACCTTTACCAATGAGAGACTCAGAATTAAACGGTTGCATCTTTGTGACTGCCAAGTTAGCTTCTAAAAGTTTATTTCTGTAGTTCAATAATGACGAAGCAGCTTCATTTACCCTTGTTTTTTGCTTAACAAGCGTTTCTGAACTTGTACCCTCGGCAGCTTCTAATCGTTTAAGCTCAGTTACTTGGGCCCTATAAATCTCAGTTTGCTTTGCGTATGAAGTAGATAGACCAGAAACTTCGGCTTTAGCAGCTCCCATTTTATTACGAGTCTTCTCATATAAATCAATTTGAGACTGCATGAGTTTGTCATTAGCACTGAGAGATTTATTTAAATCTTCAATACCTGTTTGTTGATACTCATAAGCTGATTTAGCACGATTTAATTGTGCATTCATTGATGTTAAATTTCTAGATGCATCGAGTAACTGCTTATTGTATTTTTGGTAAGATTTTTCGCCTTGTTCACTATTTCTATTAATAGATTCTAAGCCCTTGCTCAAATCTGCTATATATTTTTCTTGTTTATTAATAGCATCGCTTAAACCTTCATAACGAATTTTAGCTGCAGAAACTGTTTCCCCTGCTGATTTTGCATAAGTTTCATTAATCTGCCATTCACGAGTACTATCTTTAACTGCTGATTTTAAGCGGTTAATAGCCTCAACAGCTTTTGTCTCATTCAAGTCAATCCCTGTGGTGACTGAATCAACCATTATATCTGCCATTTTTACTCCTTTCTAATTTTTGAGTATAAAAAAATACCTAAACATTAGGTATTGACATGAATATTATTGTCCAAACATCTTCTTCAAATCATCGAATGAAGCCATCTTATTATCTTCATTAGCTTTAAATACATCAATTAAGTCATAATAATCATGATTATCTACTTGCTCTAATGTCCAGTGCCAATTTTCGATAATATTTTTTTCAAATAGTTGTAAATCTATTAATTGGTTGTGGTGGTAGACTTTTCGTTCTTCAATGCTTGAACTTTTTTTTCGGCAGAGTCAACCTCCTCAGTAAACATAGTATCGATTTGATCATCATCATACCCTTGAAGTGAAAGAACAAGTTTAGACTGCAAATTCATAAATTGACCACGATCAAATTCTTCTAATTTATCTACTTCTTTTTTATTTAAACCTAGAATTTCAGTAATAAATTTTTCGGCATTATTAATTACTGACATATCATCAAGAGCGATTGCTTTTGTTAATTCTTCTAGTGTTCCATCCTGAACTGAAGCAAGTTTTTCTTGGCTTTTTGCTAGTTCCAATTGGTAGGCATGCATTTTTTTAATGTTCTTAATTGAAGTTTTAACTTCAAATGATTCTTCTCTAATTTCTGGTAATGATAATTTCATTGTAACTCTCCTCTATTTTACTTTTTGTAAAGGAATAGTCAGGTATCGAACCTAATATAATAGACCTTCTATCTATTCCATATAAAAAGCGGATTGCTCCGCCTTTAATTATTATTGTCCACCAGTTACTGAACCTGAACCGCCAGTAGTCGGAGCAGTATAACCGTTAAATACATCTGCTAACATTGCAGCTTCAGTAAATTTAGCATCTCCACCATCAAAGAATTTGATAGCTTCTCCACCCCAACGGCTTACAGAGAATGCAGTAAATGTCAATGCATCATCCACACGTACAACCGCATTGGTATTTGTTTGTAAGTTCAATGCAGTTTCATTCATTTTACCTGCAGCAAATCCAATATATTGAGGAGAGGCTGAACCAATTGTTGTCGTTTGAATCAAAGCCGCAACTTTAGGAACAGGACCTTGAGTATATCCACCCTTAGTATCATTAACTCGTCCAAGGAGTTTTTGTTTGATATCAAAAGGCAAACCATTGAAGTCGAATGCTACAGAAGGAGTGCCTTTTGCAATATCTGCATCTACTTGACCATCATTACCATAAATCATTGTTGGAGCACTTGATACATTAGTGATATTTGCAGTCTTTGTACCTAACATTTCATCAGTGATTGGGAAAGTACCATCAGTTGATAAACCGCCAGCTCCTTTTACAATCGTTCCAGTATCATCTAAAAGAGCGAGAGTTACCATTTTCAAACCTTTTGTTGCCATTTTAATTTCCTTTCTTAAATAAAAAACGAGTTAGCTATTTGCTATCTCGCTTAACGTCATGATGCGTTGCACCGTTAAATTTTTAATAATTTGACCTGTGTCAGGGTCTATATAGTGACTTTTTGACTGTGCAATAAGCCAATCATTATTTATAAATGATTTCATCAGATTAATTTCGCTTTGAACAATATTTATATCTGAATCTTCAGCGTTCGAGTAAAAGATTTGAATATAAACACCATACATGAGTGAAATAAAATCTGAGTTACCATAATCACTTGGTCCATTATCAGATTCTGTCAATAAAACTTGCGTTTCATTACTAGAATCTAATTTTTCACTAGGAATAGAATCAAGAAAGATTTCGTTGTATGGAAAGCCGCTGGCTGCAATTATATCTTGAACAATTTCAACTGGTCTTTTCATAAGTTATTCTCCTTCTTTTTTCTATTAATTATTTTCCTCATTGCTTCAGCTTCAGCTTTTAATATTCCTTGCTGAACAATAGGATTTTTTCTTGTTTCTTCAATAAAATGATCTGCATGAACTGCAACTTCACCAGGCTTTTTATATTTTCTTCCAGAACGTGTTGTAAACTGAGGAAAACGACTACCATTATTAATGATATTAGCGATATAGCCTTTTGTATGAGTGCCTTTTTCCGTACTTCTTTCCCATCCTACAACACTTTGACCATCTTTAACTCCGTCAATATTCTTATTTTTCATAACAATACTATCTGCTAAATGTGGGTCTTCTCCAGTATCACGATGACGGTAGTGTCTATTTCTAACTTCATAAGCTAATGCTTGCTCAAATACTTTAGCGCCAGCTTTAGTAACTTCGGCTTTATCTTCTACAGTCATCTTTGTGCTTAATGATTCTGCTTGATTAATGATTAGTTGCATTGCTTCCTCAAAAGTAGCCATATTAAGCTCCTTTCTTCTTCGCTTGAAGAGTCAAAATATCAAATTTAATAAGCTTTGCAGATTCATCTGAAGAAATATTAATAATGCTGTAAAGAACATCATCTATTTGAACACACATTTTCTTTGTAACTAGCTTATTATGTCTAATTGCAATGTCGAATGTATCAGCCGTAGTTGTACCAATTATCTGAAATTGAAGCGCAAGTGATCTCATTTTAGCTGCGAATCGAACATTTAAAACCGTTGCTGGGTCAATTTTTTCAACCTTACCTCCAGTAGGAGTAGTTACTGTTTTAGTAACTCCAATCTGGCACTTTCTATTAAAATCATTAGGTTTGTAAGTTTTGACCATCCTGCACCTCCTTCCATGAAGAATAAAGACCTCTCAACTGCCCAACCATATGATCTACAGCAGTAGTAGGCGGCATAGTTGTAGAACGATTAATCCACAAATCCATTGAATAACTAAGAACAGCTACATCATAAATCGGAGAAACATTTTCTACACTGAAAAATGGAGCGTCAACTGTATCAGAACTCACTGCATTTTTCACATATGCTGTTGCTGTATCAAAATAAATTTGAAGTTGTGGTTTGCGATCATCATCTTCTGATAACTGATCTAGTAAGTCATCAACAGTTACGCTCATTTAAATCCCTCCTGATTATCCGGCAGTAGTTGTTGTAGTTTTGAAGTTTCCTACTTGGTCAGCAATTGTAGTAAATGAACCAGCAACTAAAGCTTCTGAGTCAGTAACTTTAACATCAAAGCGATCGATTACACGAATTTTAGTAGTATCAGTTTCAAATGCACCAGCACCAATATTTGTTGGAAGTAATGACATGTTTTCACGGTCAAACAATGTAATAGCTTGTGACATATCTCCATAATAAAGTGGATAAACTGGAGCATTTGTTGTTCCACCATTTGGAAGCCAGCGATCTGCAATTACAACGATTCGTTTGCCTTTAATCACCATTTGGTCTGGTTGTTTAGGGTCTGGCAGAACAAGATAATTTCCTAAAGCATCTTTGACTTTACAGATTTCATTGCATCCTGAAACATTTGTCAAGAAAAATGAAGTGGCAACAATTGCAGGATCAACTCCTGTGATTGCCAAATCAATCAAATCATCAAACTTGGCGATTGTTGCTTTTTTAGGAACTGCACCCATCAATGCAATAATTTCTTTATTGCGAGAAACAACTACCTTCTTAGCGATCCAAGAAGATAACCAAGCAAGAATATTTTCAGCAGTATCTTTAAGCAAAGAGTTTGTAGCTGTGATAATACCTGCATAGCGACCAATCAAGTATTTAATGATTGTCAAACGTGGATTATCAAGATCAGGAATTTTTCCATCTTCTGTATCCATTCTGGTCAACGGAGTAACATCAGTCCATTTTTCATATACACGACTACCGCTTAGTGTAGTAACGTTTTCAACACGGACATATTGTTGCAATGAATCATATTGGCGAACCAATGTGTTGATAGCTGTACGAATATCTTGTGGAATAGTAAGCCCAGCAGCACTGTCGTTTCCATCAGACCCATTGTCTGTATTTGAAGATACAGTATTCATAAATGCCATAGGGTTACGAACCATATTCACGAAATCTGAAACAAATTGTTCTTTAAGATTATTTTCTTTTTTAGTAAGCGGCGCTTTATCTTCTTCACGCATATTAACCACTTGCTCAGCTTGAGCTTCAACAAGTTGTTCTCTCAATGAATCACGGCGAACTTTTTCATTATCACGTTTATTTTTTAATTCTGACATAGCCTCTGCTGAAAAATTATCATCATTAAGAGCCATGTTGATTTGGTCATTAAAGTCTGTGACTTTATCTCCTGAAGCAATCCATGCTTCGTTCAATTGATTTACTGTTAATTTAACTCCCATTTGAGTCTCCTTTATTTTTCTAATAAAATAGCCAACTTACGAGAACGTAAATCGGCTTGTTTGTTTTCTATAATTGGTTCTTCTTTCGGAGGGTTATTCCGATTTTTGAAATTCATGAAATTCATAAATTCATTAAGTTTATCAGCAGTTGGAATATTGCCGATTGAGTTAGAAAATACTGGTTTATTAGCATCCACAAACATAATATTGTCTGCAAATCCTTTATCTACAGCTTCTTGTGCTGTCATCCATGTTTCATTAGACATCAACTGCAACAAATCAGATTGTTTCATACCAGTTTTTAATTCATAAGCTGCAGTAATAGATTGGTCAACACCATTTAAAACTTTAGCTTCATGCTCAAAGTCATCAGCATTCCCTTGACCGCCACTACTAGCTTTATGAATCATCAATTGTGCCGTGGGAGAAATATTTACTGTATCTCCAGCCATTGCAATTACTGATGCCGCTGATGCTGCGATTCCTTCAATATTTACAACAACATTTTTATTTGAATTTTTAAGCTTCGTATAAATTTCAGAAGCAGAAAAAACATCACCGCCATTTGATGAGATGTTTAAAATAACTTCTTCATCTTCGGAACTGTTTAAAATATTTTTAACCTTTGAGGGCCAAGTTAATAAATCTCCTAGTCCAAAATAGTCATACATCATGCCATATTCATCACCAACAATTGTTCCTTTGATTTCGATTACTGTCATCATTTACCTCCTTTCTAAGAATAATCACCATGACCACCTCCTTTCCTATGGTACTGGCTCATTACTTTGGCCAGTTGTCTTTTTATTTGTATTTTCAGGGGCTGGTAGGTCTTTAGGAATATATCCTGCTTCTTGCAAGATATATGTAGCTTGATTTTCAGCTACAGCGCCCCATCTTGTAGCAGTACTGATAGTAGATAAGTAATTATCGCCAAGAGGGTCAATAGCCGGTCTCATATTAACGCTTATATGGTCGCTTAACTTATACTCCAATTCACTTATGGCAGGTCTTAAAAAGCGATTTAATGCGCTTGCGTATTGCCCAGTCATCATTTGGATTGATGATTGTTGGTCTCCTTGACCGCCAACAAAGCTGTCAGATAATCCATATACTTTAGCATATTGCTTAGAAGTCCAATCTGTTTGTGATAATAATTGAGCTACATTTGATTTAATTTCTAGTGCAGTAAATTCTTCAAGGTCATCTAATACTACAGGACCACCACTTCTTGAACGTTTCATAAACGAACGAGAACGAGATGCTTTATCTTTATCGCTAAGAAGTCCACCACCTTTAACAGTAAGTACACCAGGAACATTTAATGAACTATTCAATGAACTAAGTGTTAATCGATCAGATGCTCTTTGGATTTTTGATTCACGTCTTAAAGAGTAAAGTGGACTAATTCCAGTTTTACCACCATCAATTGATAGTAGTTTCATATGAATCAAATCGCTCTGTGGAGCTTGTAAAATAGGCTCTATTTTAGGGTCATCAAAAGTGATGTTATAATACATTCCGTTTTCATACTCGAAATAATAAGTATTTACTTGAGATGGCCTTAAATATTCCCATTTCATATCAGCGCCATTAGCATTTCTCCAACGATAAGCGAATGCTTCGCCTCCTAAAAGTAACTGTGCAAACATTGATTGCCAAAATCCATGCTTGTTAGCATTGGTACTTGGATTATCAATGATTCCTTGATTCTTTTTCTTTTCAGCATTGATTTTAACTATTGCTAAATCACTAGATAGTTGCAAGATAATAGAAAATAAGTCTGAATTTCTTAATACTGCCCGAGCTGAAACCCATTCATTATTATCACCAAGCAAACTTTCCATTATTTGAGCATCATTTCCATCTGGAAAATAGCTTTGAACACTACCAACTTCTGGCGGATCATTTGTTTGGTTGATAAAGTTTAATATTGGCAAAATCAATCACCTCCCTTCTTTTCTATAGATTCAGAAACTAATCCGGCTAAAATAAAAACAACTGATAAAGCAACGCCACCAGCTGTTATATTCCACATAAACATTGTCACTGTTATGGTTACTGCAAAAGCAATAAACATAAGTACATCAAATATTTTCCAAATTAAAGAAAATAAGTTTTTAAAAATCTTCATCAAATCCCCAATCATCATCTATTTCGTCATCAAGGTCTAATAAGCCAGATTCTTGGCTAGTAACCCATTCTTTTACTTGTTCTGGTGTCATATGCTCAACTTGCCAGCTTTTATCATTTGCCATTCCATAATCTTCAAAATGATTCATACCTTGATATAGAGCATCTATAATTGCATCAACAACGTCAATTTTAAGTGTAGCTTTTCGCTTATCTACTTGAATACCAACTGAATCTTCACGCAAAACAGCATTTAATAATGCTTTTTCCATTATTTTGTCATCCAGACGGCTAATTGTTCCTTCAACAAATATCTTTTGTAAGAATTTAGTGGGCTTTGCCAGTTCTCCTGTCCGTTGCCTAATAGGTTGCAAATTAAATCCAGTATTATTAAGCAGCATTTGAATAACTTTAGTCACTCCCATTGCATCATATCCAAAAAATAAAACGTCAAGTGAATTTTCTTCTATATAATTTACAATCCACTCATAGAATTCATCATCATTGATTAATCCTTGTTGATGACTTGTGATTGTACAGAATCCTTTAGTTTCAAGTTCTCTATAGTTAATACCATCTTGCTTTTCTTTGGCTTCAATTGACCCTGCAGCTTGAAAAGGAATAAACGAATGTTGTTCAACATGCCATTTTGCCTGCCCTTCTTCGCTTACATACGGGTAAACAAAAGCAACTGCTGTATTATCTGATGACATAGAATAGTCAACACCAACATAACATCGTTGACCATAGATATTCAATTCAGGAACAATCGCTTTTTCAACATCTGCTAGGTTTAAATAACTGTCTATATCTGATGAAAGCCACATATTAAGATTCTTACATTGGAAATCATGAACAGCACCTGTAAGTACATCATTATCACGCTTATCAAGCAGTCCTTGCATGAGGTTATCATGTTCTGAAGCTAAATCTAATAAAGGGTTTGATTTAACCCAAGTTTCTGGCTTATAAGTTTCATCTAAACTATCATTACTCCAAATTAAACATAGATAAGTATCAGCATCTCTTAAAAAGTCTTGTTCCATAGCTTGTTGCAGCATCTTCTCATCTTCATGAAAGGGAACTGTAGGGTCAGGATATGCTGTTGAAATTTGAACAAATTGACGGTTAGGAACTTTAACTTGCCCTGATACAATCTTAGAAATCTTATCACGGCTTTTTACTTCGCCTATTTCATCGAAGATAGCTGTTGTAAAGTGATATGAATCATATTGTCCAGCTTCATGAGAGATTGGACGAATGACATTATTATGATTCCTCATAATAATCTTGTCAGCTTGTAAACTCAGGTCAGTTTTATCAGCTATATTTTTCCATGGATTAATTGTTCTAAGAACATTAATCATCGATTTTAAATAGCCATATAATTTACCTGTTTGTTTAGCATTAATTGATGAAACTAAAAAGTCTTGGTTACTTAAACCACGACTTTCTACAAAAAATGAATAAGCCATTAATATGGCTAACATATAAGTTTTCCCTTGACCACGTCCTACAGATATAATTGCACGGCTGAAACGTTTCCCACCTTCTTTATTCCTCCAACCTATTAGTAGAGACAACATAAACTTCTGCCACTCCATTAATTTAGTTGGTTCCATCGTATCAACGTTTGGGGCCATTTTAGAGAACTTCATTAACCTTTTTACATGTTTTACTTCGTAATTAAAAGGAAAATCTTCATTTCCTATCCTTTTTAAGTCCTGTAAATGCCTAAAACATGCTAACTTCATTAAATATCCTGTTGTGTACTTTTCATCTAAGACATCAAAAGCATATTTTGTAGCAGGGTCTTGATATTCTTCTCTAATATCTTCATAATTTATCGAATGATATGTACCGATAACATCATGGGTTTGAGTTAAATCAATCTTCATCGAAGAAATCCCCCATTCCGTCATCTTCATTTTCGTTTGTTTGCATATTAAGTTCCATCAATTCAGAACGTGATTTTGGAGATAAACCTAACTCAGAACCAATTTTTGTAAGATTTTTTATTGCATCTGAGTAAATTTGAGTCATTGGATTACGTTTGAAACCTTGAAATTGTCTGTCAATAATTTCACCAGTCATATCTTGAACTGGTTTATAAATTTCTTGAACTTCACCATGTTTTTTTAGATGTTCATATGAATTTCTATAAATTTCATACTGAGTACAGTACATTTCAACTAAAAACGAATCAATCTTATCAACTGGCTTTTGTTCCTCAAGAAAGGGAACAGTTTTACGCCAACAAGCACTTGCGAGAGGAGAAAGGTGCTTAGGTGCACGATAGGACAACTTCCCGTCATTACTGTCTTTGAACTTCTTAGCTGTCATTTTTTCTCCTTTCTTTTAGTATTTTGACCCCCCCTATATAAAAATTTTCAAAATTTGGTTTTGATATAAGATGAGACCTATGTGTGTGCTTTCCCTGTGAAAAGATAGGGGGGAGGGTTGTTAAAAATTATCGTTCATTTTTTTGAAAATCAGGGACATCTTTTACATTTTTTATGGGGATTACATTTTTAATTTGATTTCCGTAACCAGTTCCATAATAAATTTGTTCCCACTTAGTTTTCCTTGTGTGGCATTTGCTACAACAGAAAGCCAAGTTATCCATGACGGTCTTACCATTCAAGTCAAACTCAACAGGCACGATGTGGTCCACAATCTTACCAGTTCTTACTCTGTTATGTGCTTTACAGTACTGACAAAGGAAGTTATCTCTACGTCTTACTACATCACGTATAGACTTCCATTGCTTGCTTTGATAGAACTTATTCTGCTCTACTTTAATGTCGCTATACTCACGCTTGCGCTTATTATAGTCCTTATATCTTTTAGTATTATCAGTACGATTAGCCCATCGCTCTCTGCTTGCTTGATATGCTGCTTCTTTATCAGCATGCTTAGTACAATAGTGTAGTGGTCTAATAACCATAGCGTGGCAGTTAGTCTCACGACAACGTCCAGTCATTGGCAAGATAGCATCTCCTCTCATCAACATTAAAAGGCTGCCCA